>Ga0222715_10001000_pt1 | contig 27843 bp, 17 predicted proteins | sample C33_9DmetaG_FD_165056 | JGI IMG/M metagenome (GOLD analysis project Ga0222715, IMG submission 165056) | Estuarine water microbial communities from San Francisco Bay, California, United States - C33_9D | ecosystem: Environmental > Aquatic > Marine > Unclassified | place: USA: California...
GCTCGTAGCTTCTCAATCATAGGGTCCACCCACCGAGAATGATCTCAGAATGGCTTTAAGAGTCTAGGAGGACACTTTTAGAGGGTTCGAAAATATAACAGACAGCTTTGTCAATTACCTTCTCTGAGTTCGCCCACTCTTTTTCAGTTGCCGAAATAGTTGCCATAACCAGATAATTCTACAACAAAATTAAAACCTTTCCATGCAAAGGTTTTGCAACGTACCATCGACGTACAGACGGTGGTCAAATTATGTGCACCGGACTGTGCATACGGTGTAAACAGCTCATACTGAAGTCGCAATAAAAAAACTATCATATGCCAAATGTTCGTCACCAGTGCCTTACCTCGTAATAAACTTTTCCTTGTTTTTCGACCTCTTTCACGTCAACAATGTCTTCTTCTTCGATTGCCACGCTGTTCGGGATAATTACATGCTTCAACAATCTTCCATATAGTGCTACTTACCTTCCTGTGATAGCAGGTGATATGGCATTCAGTATACCAGTCGCGCTCCCGACATCTTTCAATGATGGATTTTTCTTCGCGATAAGAAGTTTTGTCGTCGGAATGATAATAACCTGTAAGATTCCTTGCTCACTATTACCAAACGAAACTTCCGTCGTCGCCTGATTAAATTTAGCCTCTCACCGAAACATTTTGGACACAAACTCACCTCATCACATCGGGGCTGGCAGTAGTTACCACTTTTTGCATTGCTTACGAGTACCTTCGTAGCGCGTTATTAGCGTGACGGATAAAATTCAAAGTAGCACTACCTCTTTCCATTCTGCTGGTAGATTTACTTGATATTGTTCTAGTGCACCGGCTCTAATATGTACAAAAATAAAAAAGTGAGTTATACTCACTTTTTAATTAAGGTGGACATACCTCAAAGCAGGTGTTCGACTTTCTGAAGCCGTGAACTCGTAGAATCCGTCCTATATAAAGTCAGCACGCCGCAGAAAATTGAAGTGCAAACGCCGGAGAGTACAGTATTCTTGCTTCTGTACTTACATCTGTTTTTGACTTGGGAAGGTAGGAGCCAACCTAGTTGCCTTATCAGGTCTTTCATCGAATAACTAATCAACTTTTACTACCATTTTCGTGTCGAGCTATGGGAAGTTTCAGAAAATGAGCCTCACTAAGATGATTTCGCACCACTTGTGGTTCTGCGCACGCCACTCCACTCGTAGAGATCTGTGTAAGTGCCAAAAATGCCACCGATAGGCTGCAATGCCGTCTACCCACAGCTATTCCAGCCTAGAGCGTTGTCAAATTGAAAGTCTTTAATGCGAAATGATGAACGCGACTTACTGATTGATTGCTTGTGAGGGTGCAATTTATTTCATCATCCCATGCTCGAGGAGTCAGCTTATGTGTTCTCCTTCTAACGGTGGTCCTTTGCCCTTGCGTAGGCCACTTTGATACACCGCTGATGCCGCTGCTGTACGCACGCATTTCGGGAGGTCGTGACTTCAAAATGATCGAGCGACTAAGACACGCAGAGATGGCGTATATACCGCGATGCCGCGAACGTTTGTCCGCGGGCTGCCTCGGTCACTTCACGCTCTCGTCTCGGTTGGAGGAGAGCCCACCTTCCACATAAGTATGGGGTGTTCGTCTGAAACTATACGTGTATATAGATAGGCAAAAAAACTTTGCGCGCGTGTGTAATGCTTAAATCCACCCCCTTAGACCACTCGGGCATCCTGGCGCTTCTTCTCTTCCTGCCAGGAATGGGGTTCGAACCCATGCGCACATTGTACAGTGGGTAGTTTTTATATGAACGGTGTGCCATTGTGCTCAATACATGTATATATCTAACTAGTTAGTACTAACCTCCATGTAAAAACTAACCGAAAAGAGGCCCATTATACGAGACGCCGCAATTTATCGTGGCATGCCGCACGGCGTTGGAAAGCTCTCGCGATTTCCCATATCCTGGTGCAAGTTACCTTATGATATCATATCTGAATTCGCATGAGATTGACGAAACACGATGGTTTCCATTTTGCTTCATTTCCAAAATGATAGGGAAACGCGAAAAAAGTTGCAAACTTCGGAAAGTGATTTAGCTAAATTTTCACCTCTCTTAGGGTTTGCCCCCTTTTTCTACGCGTGTCCGCCTATCGATAGAAGCGAGGCACGCGCGGCGGCTTGACGAACTCGGTTTCGTTTAGGCATTACCTCTTTGCGCATAGCGCGTGCGACGAGCGAGCGTCATGAGCAGGTGTAAACGCGCTGACGAATGCTTACTCTTCGTAGAAGCGATCGAGAAAAGTGGCGTTCTGTCTCGCGCAGAACTGAAAAAGTTGACGAAGAGAATTTTTCGTTTTGAAGACAAGTTAGTGCGAACTCGTGTCGGCACCGCGGAAGCAATTTTAGAGTATATCCACTACATCAGAGCTTTAGAATTTCAACATCATCGGAGGGTCAGGAGTGCTGGAATCACCAGCGTGAGCCCGTTCAAACAGTTTACACTGAATATATTTAGGCACGGCATAGCGCGCTTTCCCACAGATAGCAACTTGTGGTTGCTTTTCTTATCGTATGGCGCGAGTCAAGGCTTACGTAGGGTTGTTTCGCATAGTCTCACTCAAGCTCTTCGATTGAACCCGACGAGTGCAGGGTTGTGGGCTTATGCTGCCTCCTGGGAGTTCGCAAAAGAGGGAAACCCGTTTGGGGCACGACTGATACTTCAAAGAGGACTTCGAAATTGCCCGGACGCGAAAGAACTTTGGAGAGAATATTTCAATTTGGAGCTTAAATATGTAGATAAGATAAAGTGTAGGAGCGCAACTCTCAATCCGGAGCCTCAAGGTGTGGAGACGCACACGCAAAACTCAACTTCTTTGACAGTGCATGATGGGGCTTTTGCTGCAAGTGTCTATGAAGCAGCCAAATCGAGATGTTGTGGAGATTTTCGTTTCCTTTTACACTTCTTGTTGGCTCTGTCGACTTTACCGTGGGCGATGAAGCTGCAGAGGCACATATACAAAGATCTTTGCGACAGTTTTCCAGAACATGCAGCACACCTTGTTCTGGGTTACAAGAGGGGGTTTTCTTCTAAAAGTAGGGACACGTATACGTATTTGGCTCAAAATCTGAGTTTAAAAGAAGAAGATGAGAAGTTTCAGAAATTGTTTGCAGCGTTCGACAGTGAGAGAAGGGTTTTCACTGCAGTATCAGACTGTCTGCAAAACATTTCAGGGCTATCTTCTCTGCATGGTTTGATCCTTTCGCGTAGAAAGTTCAATGAAGGTAGCAAACAATGTTTCGTAGGCGCGCACAAAGTACGGTCAAGGCGCGTGGATGCGGTCGGAAAAGTCAGATTCTACACTTTTCGAAATATGTTTTGCCATTTGAGATGTGAACACACTTCCAGAGATAATGACTACTTAAACGGAGGAGGACTTCTATTTTCACCTCGCGACGTATTAGAGGCACGATGACGAAGAGTGCATTGCATACGCTAGGCCGCGCAAATGCTACACGGTGCTAGGTTAAAATCTCACTCACAGCAGATCAAGTTCGCCCTATCGCAAAAGAAAGAAAGAAGTCAGACAAGTTGAATGCTTGTTTCCCTGCCGTTGCCATACCTTTAACGCATCTAGCTTAGTTTGAAGAATTCCTAGACCCTGATGAATCACCTCCTCGGAAGGAAGCGCACCAGTGCTTTCCACAGTAAAGTTGAATTTGTCTTCACGTGGTCGAATTTCAACTAAACCCGGCTTGCCAAGCTCTGCTGCCTAGGGTGTTTTGTAATTCATAATGCAGATCAGGCTCGAGTTAAAAATAGTTTGCTTACCTTCTTAATCGCCTCGCCGTCGTATGTATGCATCGAAGTAGTCTCGACTTCGATCCGGCCAGTTTCTCTATCAAACCGGAAAAGTCTCCCTGGACAACTATTGACAAAGCTCTCTTTCTCGACATCTGGTGCTGATCATTAGTCTCAGGAGGCAAAAACGAAACGAGCAACGTACCGGTGAGAGATTTCATAATTGATTCATTCAAAGTTATCTCCGGCTCGTAACGAAAGACGGCAGTAGCTACCGGTGACCACTTCGCATGATCTTTCCCTATTCCCTTCCGCGCAGTGCAACGCACTTTTAACTCTTGATTCTTTCTTAATTTTACTATCAGAATCCCAGCTTTCGCTGAATTCGCACCAGTCTCTTCCGGAGAAGTGTACTTTACTGGAAATACTCGCTTATCGTAACACTGTAGATCGTCGCTGGTGACGTCATACGTCTGGTCAGACCTTCCTCTCGCGTGTAGTTCAAAATCCACCTCTGTTCGTCCGCTTTCTTCTTCGTCATTGAACTCGTACGGAAAGTTCATATCTTTTGCTGTTGTGCTTATGAGCGGAATCAGACCGAGTCGGTGGCTGATGAATTCGTCGCAAAGGACCGATGAATTTTCTAGTACTTCGACCAAGTCTATTGCCAGTGTAGGAACCTCGGCAATACAAATACGGCGAATCGCATTGGATAAACTTGCGTCGACGCCTTCTAAAGAAAAGTTGATTTGAGTCGTCGTCAGATCTTGTACTAACACGCGAGGCATCTTGATAGTGCGTTGTGTGCCCTTCTGAGACATCTGGAAATACTGTGCAACGCAATTTCTTCCTGGTCCTGTCCCCGGTTTTTTGCATCCGTAAAAAATCACCCGAGGTGTAACACGTATATATAAGTACCCAAAACTCTATGTAATCGAGGCGCGGATACAGCACTCACGCGTGTTCTAATTTTGTGTTTTATCCGCATATAGCCTCAAATCAGTCCTAAGAGTGAAGACGGAAATCTTTCAGCTGGGGTACTGCATCGTGAGTCCGTCTGAAAAGAAACCGGCGACGAACGTTCAAGTTGCAGTCGCGCCACGGGAGCCACACGGCAAGTTGCAATACTTTGTCGCGTTCATGGGTATCCACGGTGCAGTCAATATCTCATCATCCAATGGTGTGTCATACAATTGTGGAGGTTAGTTTTTACCTGCTTTCAAGCCCAATACCCGACAATGACCCCTTTTACCGTAGACTGTGGCTCCGAGGTTGTCTTACGGCCCGGTGACGTCGTGATATGTCGTGAATGTGGCTATCGAATCTTGTACAAGAAGCGAACCAAACAAGGTACTCTTTTGTTCTTACCTGTACTATGATGTGATTTAAAGTTTCAAAAGTTGTCCAGTTTGAGGCTAGATGAGGTCGAATAAATGCCAGATCGTGGGAGTATGGTGTGTTAACATTACCGGCTGTATTGTAAGATTACATTATGATTATATTTCAATTCAAACTATTCGTCCGCCGCATCGCCCGTGTCTTTCCATCTATGTGCACACGCCGTGCACTGAAAAAATAGCGACATGCCCTCACTTGTGGTGAGGGAGAAAAATACTGCTTCTTTATTCTCGCAACGGATGCATCGGACTCCTCGCGACAGTGGAAGAGTTGGATCAGACGTGACGTCTGCGATGATCGTCGTCGTCTCTAGCGCGCTGTGAGAAATGTGATGGCGATATACACAGCTTCCGTCTGAGTCTATGGCGTAGTCACAGTTTCTGCAAATGTAAACAAGCTTCTTACGCTCTCTATCCTCCTTAGGGTAAAGGAGGTCGTTGCTGTTTGGGCAGAATCGAAGACGTATTGTTCTTTCTGCTGACGGCATCTTTCTGATGCGCGGCGCGACACCTGAACCGGACGAGGACTTAAAGTGAACGTAACTTAGGCCTCACTGGGGACCTTGAGAAAACTGCACGTCCGTAGCGTCAACTGTAACTATGTTCTTCAACCGGGGCTTCTTTGGTCACTGTCCTGTCTTGCCGTTCAAAATGAAAGTCAGCGTGTGGAACGCGCCGTGAGATGCTCGTCTCTCACTTGCGGAAACTCTTGCATTCGACGATCGTCAGTACGAACGTCAGCACGTGTTTGCGACAAATAATATTAGAGAAAAATAATCACTTTATACGTTACCGACTCATTTCGGAATTTCGCCAAAAATAGCGAAAACGAAATCCGTGCGCCACCGTCACGACCGTATCCGGCAGCGAGCACGCCGTTTCCTCACTATCATCGTTCGGAAACGTACGAACGGAGAACTTGAGCAGAAAAAATGTTTTCCGCTTCATTCCGACCCATTCAAAGCGGCAGGTACGTTACGTTCGCACGTTGAGCACTATGTCGACTTCCTATCCACTTTATCCCGCGATCGCGACACGTATGTGCCACGTTCTCGGTTTGAACAACCCTGAGAGCTGCTTCCCGAAGCGGTCACTAGACCTTTGACGTGAAAATGTGATGCACGAAGATCACGGTGTTCTGACGTACGCATATCTTCGTTTACTTTCCGAGAACAGCCTGAGCGCGAAGTTGCACGAACCTAAGCTGTCGCGTTCGCGCACGACGGCGCGTGTGACGTCACGAAATGTGGTCACAGCGTCTGGTGCGCCTTTAACTGATCGGAAATTGCGTGTCGCTGTCATCGGTGGTGGTCCTGCCGGTGCTTGCGCCGCTGAAACACTGGCGAAGGGTGGATGCGAGACCTACCTGATCGAGCGCAAGATGGACAACTGCAAGCCCTGTGGTGGCGCCATCCCGCTGTGCATGGTTGGTGAATTCGACTTGCCGGAAGAAATCATCGACCGTAAGGTCACTAAAATGAAGATGATCTCGCCTTCGAACCGTGCCGTGGATGTCGGACAAACTCTGAACGACAAGGAGTACATCGGTATGTGCCGTCGAGAAGTCATGGATGACTTCCTGCGCAAACGCGCGAAGAGCCTTGGTGCGAACCTTGTCAACGGTCTTTTCATGAAAATCGAAGATCCCGGCCAAGGAAATGGCCCTATCATGGTACAGTACAACGATTACGAAGAAGAAAGCAAGACTGGCGTTCCCAAAACGCTTGAGGTTGATGTCGTCATCGGCGCGGATGGCGCCAACTCTCGCGTTGCCAAGTGCATCGACGCAGGTGAATATGACTACGCCATCGCCTTCCAGGAGCGTATTAAGATTCCAGATGCGAAGATGGAGTACTATAAAGACCTTGCTGAAATGTATGTCGGCGACGACGTGTCGCCAGACTTTTACGGTTGGGTTTTCCCGAAGTATGACCACGTTGCGGTGGGGACTGGCACGGTTGTGAACAAGACTGCCATTAAGCAGTATCAGACTGCCATGCGCAACAGAGCCGAGGAAAAGTGCGAGGGTGGTAAAATCATCCGTGTGGAGGCGCACCCGATCCCGGAACATCCGAGACCGAACAGAGTGAAAGGTCGCGTGGCGTTGGTTGGAGATGCAGCAGGCTACGTCACGAAGTGCAGTGGCGAAGGTATTTACTTCGCGGCCAAGTCAGGTCGTATGGCAGCCGAGGCCGTTGTCGAGCAGTCGATGAACGGAACGAAGGAAATTGGCGAGTCTGATCTTCGTGTTTACCTTGACAAATGGGATCGCAAGTACTGGGCGACGTACAAGGTTCTTGACATTTTGCAGAAAGTCTTCTACCGCTCTAATCCGGCGCGTGAAGCCTTCGTTGAAATGTGCGCGGATGAGTACGTGCAGAAGATGACTTTCGATTCCTATCTGTACAAAACTGTTGTGCCGGGCAATCCGTTGGACGATGCGAAGCTCCTCGCCAATACTGTTGCCTCGCTGATGCGCTCGAACGCCCTTCGAATTGCTTCCAAAAGTGGTATCGCTGCGTAAGACGCGATCAATTTCAACTCTTCACGGATCATCTTCGCAGCAAATTAGTAGCGCTACATCTTACAATGTTATAATCATTTTATTCATATCTATGAGCACTTCGTCACTCCGATCGCTGGAAAGGCGCTCCACTCTTTTGCCGAAGTCACTGTGCTGGTAATTTGTACAGCATTGAAACTAGTGTAGTACATATTACGAAGAGATTCGAGGTTGAATTGATTGATCTTCTACTCCCTCACGGTAATGCCAAGCTTTCCTACACTCAAGACGATGTCTTTCTGCCATGGCATTCGCATTGGACAGACTGTCTGTAATACTTTCCTTTGATGGAGTGAAAGAGTAACAGAATCCAAACTGCGCTTCGAATACGAGTGGTAGGAAAGGAGACACGACAAAATCAATAAGCGGTTTAATGGGGAGCAAAGGAGTGAGAATCTTAATCGCTTCACTATTCATCCTTCCAAGTCCTTGTATGGCAGCAGTTCGAAACAAACGCTTTGCGTAATACATTTTGAGTTTAGTTGGAGCCTCAGATGGATGCTTTACATCCAAAAGAAGGTCGGACAGAACAAAAGCATCTTCAAATGCCAAACCAGACCCTTGACCGATGTTAGGCATCGTCGCGTGGCACGAGTCTCCAAGCAATACGACATTTCCATCAGACCAGCCCTTGAGGCAAGGGGGGCGATCCCATAAATCCCTTTGACTGATATCTTGATCCCGTGAAATAGAAATCAAAGTACTGATTTCGGGAGCCCAGTCGCTAAATTTATCCAATAAATATTGTCTCGGCTCATCAATCAGTTTACTATCAGGACCCGCCTTGATAAAAGCATACCACTGAATACGTCCATGTCGGTCTGGACACGTCACAAAATAATGGTCTGGTCCGATGTATGCACAGTATCCAACATCGAAAAAGTCGCCAGTTTCGTGAACAGGCAAGTCACTAAACAGGCGATAACCAGTATGGGAGGCCGTACTCTTGGAACCACGCCCTGTCCCCGCCTCGTCAAGCATTTGAGCCCGGACGCAACTCCATATGCCGTCTGCGCCCACAAGAATATCACCTTCAATATTGGTACTATTCTCAAGTTTGACGCTGACTTTTCCCGAAGTAAAATCCTGAGTATACGACTTGACTCTAGAACCCATCTTCAAATCTGTATTACCGCATGATTTATCACTGTTGATAGATGCAATCTCGTCTAGCAGACAGCGCTGCAAATCTGACCTGTCAACACAGATGGCAAAAGGCAACTGACTTCTTCGAGGTATTTCTGTAATTGCATCAAATGTGAACATCCAATCAGCCGTGTATCCGTCTTTTATACCGCTTATCGTGCCCCAGAACGGTCGACTGTTTTCCAGGATGGCCTTGTAAAGTCGTTCACTCGTTGCTTTCAGAACGCTTGTGCCGTTACTGGCCAACTGGATAGGGCCACCATACGGACGGTACTCCTGAGTACGTTCAACTACCGTCACGTTGAAACCCTTCTTAGTCAAACAAATGGCGAGAAACAAACCACCTAGTCCCCCCCCAGCTATCACGATATGGAGTTTGGGTGCGTCGCGCGTATCATCGCTACTTTCACTGGAAGTTCCTGAAGCTGAGAAGCGTTTTACCATGGTTGCGCTCCGTCGCCGTCCTTTCAGCTTTGTATTGGCACCAATGCGTACGTTCGATTTACAAATATTCGAACAAGTGCGTTCGTGAGGTATCCATAGCTGTACGTTCGCCATGGTTCCCGTCCCGAACTGAACACCTTCGAAGTATCGGGCTGTCGTGGGTTGGAGCAGGGCATGCGGAATTTACACTGGAGAGTAGGGTTGACACACATACGGAGGTGTTCGTTTTTTGATGGCGGTGAGCTACTCGTGCGCGCCACATGCCACGTCAGGGTGTTTAAAGCGGTTTTAGACGATTCACAACGTCATAACTTATATTTTTCTACAGAGCACATTGAGCTCCTGTTCTAAGCTTTGTAACTCTCGTAGGTGTAGTTGTAGCATATGGAACATGGGACCAAGAGTGGTGGCCCGCGTTTCGTTCTAGTTTTTTGTCAATTGTGGCGAATGAAGTGACAGCGACTACGTTTACCGATTGTTTTGGATGCAATTCTGATTGCAGAAACATCTGTGTGACAGCTTGGACCTTGGAACTGACGTCTTCACCAAAAGTAAAAAGTAACTCTCGTTCGTTGCTCGTCGAAACAAACGCGCTGGTGTAAAATTAGACACTGGTTGTGAATCGTGAAATGGAGCGCGAACCTTTGCGCTGTTTTGAGATCAATACTCAGTGTTTTCAACACGTTGTCCATCTCTATTTGATGTGCCTCTAGTATATCCAACTGTCTTGAAATTCTACAATGATCTGCAAACGAGGTTGCGAGCTGCGCCTATGTTGACAAACGAGTTTTACAAACAGTTCATGAAATGAGTTTCGGAGCTTGACGGACCTGCAAATGCTCTAATATAGACCGATTGTTGATGACCTGCTTGTCTAAACTGTGAAGTCGTTGAACCTCTCTTTCAAAGTCCTGCTGCAGAGGTTTGAAATATGGAAAGCCTTAAGTAATATGTATCACTTACGCTGTATTGTTCGAGGTCGCGCGACCATCGCACTGCGCGTATAGCGGCATACGTCATGTCCTGAGAAAGTTGCCTCGTCATAGCGACCGGAGGTCTGTGTTCGTTGCCGCGGTATCTACAAGCGCTCTGATAAATGTATAAGCGTACGCGTTCTTGCGGCGTGTCGCGCGAGTAAATAGTATGCGAAATTCACTTTGATACTCTCACTCGCGCAGTTCTTTCACGCATAGGTTTCCGTCGTCTCACCAATACGACACGTGCCGCTGTATAGCCAACGCCACACGTGTGCCTGTGGGGAGAGCCGGGGGCTCGGATTTACGATTTCACGATTAGACGATATTCGTCCACTTCGTATAGCGAGTAGCGCGAGCCCATAAAATACATCTGATGATGGACACTGTGTATCAATCAGTAAGAGAAAACGTCAAAGTTCGAACGGTAAGCCCGCTTGCGCTCGCACGCTAATGTGGATACTAGATGGTAGATGGGTGACTCCTTTGTACTGGTCCATATCTGAAATTGAGAGTGTAAAATTAGTAGCGTCTAACAATTCTTGAGGCGTGTGAGAACTCGACCAAATTTCATACTTTCACCACGGCTGAAAACGATACGGACACCCAGTACGTTATCAGTTATGTTCTCCGAACTGTTTCGTAATCTGGCCAAGGTGGTGGGTTACGCATATTGTATCGCGGCGGGAACTTTGTTTACTTTTCAAAGGAAACTTCAATACATCCCTTCGGCACAGCGTCCTAGTCACCCTATTCGTCTGTCTGCAAGTTTCGCAGCAATAGAGGAGATTTTCACAGTTTCTGAAGACGGTCTCAAGCTTCATGGTTGGCATTGGCCAGCCGTTAAAGGTAGCATGTACGCCCATATCTCTATCTTACACTTGCATGGTAACGCCGGCAACCGTGAGCACCGTCTGAGGTGGGCATATATGATACGGCAGGAACTTGGTTGTGGTGTTACTCTCATGGACTACAGAGGGTACGGTGGAAACAAAGGACGTCCTTCAGAAGCAGGTCTTATTCTAGATGCTATCGCTGCTATCAAATGGCACTATGATAGGAAAAATGCAGTTGATGCCAAGCTCGTTTTGCATCTGGAAAGTATAGGAAGCGTTGCGGGGATAACTGCTCTTCTCAAAGTTGAGCCTCATGTTCAGCGTGCAATATCTGGTATAGTTGTCGAAGGTGGCCTGAGCTCTTGTATCGATCTAATTCGCGATAGTTTTCGAATTTTCCCTCTATCTCTTCTAATGTTGGATAAATGGAATAATACGTGTGCAGCAGCGAGACGGCTCAACATGAAAACTCACTTCTTGAGCTTGCACGGCACGTCTGACGCCATTGTACCTCTATGGTGCGGTAGAAAGCTCTTCGATGCAGTTGCTTGTGAGCACAAGCGATTTGTTCATTTTAATGGCGGCGGACACAACGATCTACTGGATCAGCCGACATATATCCAAACGCTCGAGGAATTTTATGCAAGACTATAGCTATATATGTGAGCGACATACAGAACACATCAGCTTGCCTCGGGCATGAACTGCACCTTCGCTAGAGTCACCGAATCACCCTTTCTAGATCGTGTGACTCGTAGTCGCGTATAGCCACCTCGCCGCGTTTGATAACGAGCAGACATATCAAACTGTAGTTTTTGTGCAAGTTCCTCCGACCCAAGTACACCTTGGATCCGTCGACGCGAACTTAAACTATTCTGTCCGCTGCTTAATGATTTCGTGTACGGACTTAGCGAAAACACTCACCTCTTTACCAATCGTGATTAATTTATCTGCGATCGTTTTGAGCATTTTAGCGCGCGTTAACGTCGTCTCCACTTCTCCATGAGTGACGAGTTGAAAGGCCAAGTTTCTGTTGTACCTCTATGAAACTAGAGCTCAGATGAGAGTATCGAAAGTTTACCTCATCGCCGGAGAACGTGTAAAGTTATTAAGCATAATCGTTGCTTCGCGATAATTGAATTTTCAAAGCAGCACTCGTCAACAGTGACGAATGCGGGGACCGAAGACACTCCGTAGCTCGGCGGCGGATATGTATCGTGCTTCACAGTGCACGTACCCTACTCCATTTTAGTCGGAACTAGCCAAAATGGTCCGCATTTCACTACCGGATGTCCTTATTATTTAGATCTCTTTAGTCACCTTATTACAGTTTATCTACCGAGTTAAAAGTAGAGAAGATTCTGTCTTGAGAAGGTTGCTCGACGTGCCGCGGAGCTTGCGCACTACCTCGTAAGCTCGCCCGTCGTTTGCACTATCCACGCCGACACGTGTAGAGGCAGTTGAAGCAAGTCGTATGCGCAATTCTTTGCTTCAGACAGGATTCTTAGGCAAGGGTGAACTCTCCGGAGCATGGAGTGTATTCAAGTGTTCGGGAGAGCTTCGTTGAACGAAAGGGAAGAAAGGGAAGTTCAGAAGACAGAAACACGAAAAACAACAATACAGACCTTGCATGTCATTGCAGAGGATAAAGATTACCAGCTACATGCGAAATTCAAGGCTGTTGCAGTAAGTGCTGCTGAAATACTATCAAACGCACCCGCATTGCAGGGGACAACTGTCAACACTCAGGCGTCGGTACAAAAAACGTGGTGAACAAAGCGACGAGAACAAACAAGTAATCAAATGCTCAGTGATGCAGGGCTATCCGTGGTGCTCGTACAACGACGCTTTAGAGCCAAACTGGATGGCTTTTTTTATTCTTCGAGCGGTGGTCGACAGGCCAAGATGTAAGGCCAGCTCACGGAGACACTTCTTGTCGCCAATTCCCGGTGGCAAAGATAGTTCAGCGATCTCATGTACGGGTGTTTTCAGGATTGACAGCATGAAGTCCTCATCTAAGTAGGGGAATCGTGCTTCGCGTCCATGATCTGACAGTATGCGATCGTCTCGACCCAAGTTTCTTTGCCAGATCCTGAGAGTGTCTAGCCTAAGGTTCTCCTCGAAAGCGTCGTTACCAAATGTCTTGAAAATGTTACGATGACGAGTATATCCGCCGCACAGTTCGTCCGCGCCCGATCCTGATAAAATTATACGACAGGTGGTTTGGTAGGGAATTCGCGCGGAACTTTGTTTGCCACTTTTGATTGTGCCGGCTCCCTTAGCTGCGAACCACAGAGCAGCGCTTATGTTAAAATCCATCACTGATTTACTCGGATAGATCAGAGACTCGATGTGTTGTCTCATCGTGGATAATTGCCTACTATGAACATTCACTTCAATGAAGCGCCAGTTGCGTCCAGGGCAAACGCGCTCAAGCTCAGCAAGCGCGCTTCGGGCTGATTTCCTATCTGGAGACCTACCACCGTCGAAACATACACTACAAAGATCAATTATTTCATCAGCTTGAAGATTTCGGTGCAGTAAAGCACACAATATAGTGCAGTCCAAACCTCCTGAAAAGAGAACGCCAAAATATGCCTTGTCACGATTTGAAATACTTTCATGCAAGGGAATCCGACAATGTGCGGATCTCAGCTGCACGGATCTATCGAGACAGTACCATGAAGCTTGTTTGCGACGAATAAACTCTTCATATTGTCGTGTTCGCTTCGTTCGTACATCGTAAAGCTCACACTCGTCTGTACGACAGGCGAAGGCACCTCGACGGAAAAAGAAAAGTAATAGTGCCTTGTCATCACGCCAAATGTGATTTAGCCAAATTGATTTATTACTATATGACGCACATCTATCGATGTGAGTGCGCGACGCATTCGCGTCGAAGCTGAATATCCCCGGAGGACACTCAAACCAATCATGCCCTCTCACTTGAGCTTCACGTGGTACGACAGAGCACACACTTAAATAACCACGAGAACTACTCGGAAGGCAAAGTAACAGGCTTCGCCGACCCACTATATCCTTTGCAATCCAAAGACGATGCGTTGTGTGATGCCAGTACACCAGGCTCCATGGCCCTCTTACAGTAGAAAGCAGTTGGGAAATTAGCACGCTATCACCTTCAGTAGCGTCAAGTTGAGCCAGCAACCACTTTGAATCACTATCTACTACGACGCTGTTACCACTAGTGTAAATTTCACCATTAAACACCAGCACGTTCTTTGTCGTTTCAGAGCATAACGGTACTTTAGTTCGGATGTGGCCTCTAAGTTGAAGAATAGAGCCGCGGAAAGTCACATGCGTTCCGTGCTTGGTTGACCGTTGTACTGCGCCATTACCGTCTGGACCCCGGCGTGCGAGTGCCAAGTCGGACGTTAGGCACGCGAGTATTCGATCGCTTACGCGTGTTCCTTCTGATTCTGTGCGCACGGGACGATTAAACAGTTCGGAACTTTCGGGTATGTAGGCTACGGGACCCAGTTCGACGTGAATCCCGCACATTATTCGCGGTGACTCACTACGGTGGATAGTTGAGCGATAGAACTAATTCGCATGGATGTAACTCGTGCGGGCATCACGGCAGCAGGCCAGTCAGTGCCGGTGCTACGTGGTGAATACGAGTAAAAGCGTGAGTAGCCGTTCTACAGTATCGCGCGATGCTTCGAAGGCGGATCGATGGTAGATGCGACTGCGAAACTTATATCATTCTTTTAAAGTGCTATGAACGCCCGCATGTTACGGGCTTATCTCAGACGACAACGCTCGGGTCCGCGACGCTCAAACCCCGTCTGGATTAAAGTCTGGCGTAAGGCAAGCAAGACCTGACGAGGGGGAGTTGAGATGTCCCGATGGCCACATCAATACTCAGGCGCGCTTTTCTTTCGGAGGTTTTGGGACCGTTAAGGTGCGCTTTACCCGGTCGCCGGTGCATCACCTGTGGAAAGCGTTAGTTGTAGAGAAGCCCGCGAACGAGATAACGGCGAGGCGAGACGCGTCTAAAATCTGTGGCGATTCGACAAACGAACGTGCGCGTACCTTCCCGCTTGCTGTAACTTTGTAACGCTTGGCGGCAGATTTCCGCGTTTTCATCTTCCCCGCGACGATTGACGTACTCACACGGTCGTTCGCCGAAGTTGTCTTGCCGCTGGTGCACGACACCCCCGCAAGTGAGGACTTCCGCGCAGTGAGCTTCGCCGACGACGATGGGGAGATAAGTCGAGTGATATTCATAGAAGCAGTCGCGATTTGTGCAAACATTTGCGAGTCGTGGCGACGGCGACGGCGGTGGCGCGACCGAACGTGCGGAGTACGCGGACACGACGTCACGGATAGCCTTTCACTAAAAGGGTTTGTTTTGTCATTTTCCGGCGGCTTCGTCAGTTTTTGTCATTTCACTCATTTATGTGAATCGAAGGGGTTCATACTCGTGTACGTACACAATATACGAAAAGACAATTTCACGTAGTGTACACGTAAGAAGACTATGAAAGAAATGCCTAGAAGTGTACCGCAGATCCCCATCACAGCACGCCGTTGACTGCGTGGCGTCACTTTGCCCCCACCTGGCTTCCCTAACGTGGATGCCGTACGACCCGTTAGCTTCTGGTTTCGCTTTCAACCAGTATCATGCAAATGACACTGCACGGACGGTAAAGGCGCCGACAAAAACGGGAACAACAATCTGTGGGGTGGTTTTCTCTTCCGGCGTAGTTTTGGGAGCCGATACTAGATCGACGAACGGAGAAACAGTGGCGGACAAAAATTGTGCGAAGATCCACTATCTAGCTCCGAACATGTTTTGCTGTGGTGCAGGTACAGCGGCGGATACCGAGGCCGTGACAGGTAGGCTGACCACTCGGCTTCAGAGCTTTTCTAACTTGCCGTCAGGCTCTGTATCTTCTGAACTTTTACTACATCGTTCTTTTTCGGACAGGCCGAGCAAAGTGGTCACGGCGCTGACGATATTGAAGGAGCGACTTTTCAAATATCAAGGGCACATTGGAGCTGCATTGGTCCTCGGTGGTGTTGACGGAAACGGTCCGCACATTTTCTCTGTATATCCGCACGGCTCTTCTGACTCCCTCCCGTACGCAACAATGGGCAGTGGCTCCCTTGCAGCGATGGCTGTACTAGAATCTGAATATCAGGAGGGACTGGATGAGAATGCAGCTAAGAACCTGGTTACTCGCGCGATTAAAGCGGGTATTTTCAACGATCTTGGGTCAGGCTCTAATGTAGATCTCTGTGTCATCACAAAAGATGGGGCCAAAGAACTTCGAAATCATCAAACTTACAATGAGCGATCGTGCAATCTTCGAGAGAGCCCGCTGGTAAGCGAGAAAATCGAGCTAAACACCAGCAACTTGACGCGTGCGACGGCGGCATCTACGCCGATAAATACGTCACGTGCCACTCAAAATTTGTGAAAGGTGCTTTGAATTGGTTACTAAAATGCATGTTAGAGTCAAAGATGCTCACTGGTATGGTTTGCGTATGGAAAATGATCGCAGTCTATATTTGTAGGTAAACTTGAGCGGTTGACATAAATCAACGCTGAAACGTAATGATACTAGTTCTAGACAAGTTTGATTGAATTTAGACGTGGAATCAACTGCCACGCTATAAGTTATGATCGCTCACTCACTAATTATAGGTATCAGTAAATGAGTCGAATTCGAGCTTCTCACATCTTATCTACTACGTATGAGAGAGCCAGCGTGTGAGTTGGATTTAGTCTAAAACCCTGAAGACCATTAAAAGCAATAGTTGCCTGTTCCACAAGTTGAAATTGCACACGCGCAACCCCGTCAGCACCTTGTGTTAATCGTGCGTCTTCAAATCCTGGAAATTGCTCGAAAAGTATTTGCAGCATGCTATCCGTTGTGGTTGCAGGTAACCCTTGAACACGTATGATCCTACTGCTGGGTGTGTCAATGGTGCTATCTCTCTCACTTATCGAACCAGTTTGTGCACGTAACCTTGTCGCCTTTTCTTTAGCCTGACTATCCGCTTTTCTCATCGCATGATTATCGCTAGATCGTTTAGTAGAAACTCCGCTGCGGTGTAAGAACACATCAGATACACTGTGTGCGTAGGACAAACACTACAAGGAATTTGTGAAACAACATAAAGATAGAAAAGTAGCTCCTTACCAAAGGTTTGTCATAAAATGTAAAGCCGTTCAGATAATTGATTGCACTTTGAGCGGCTTTTCTCTCTTCAAAAATTACCCATGCTTGTCCTCTGAGTTTGTATGTCTTTGCGGAAGTGACTTGAAGAATTTTCCCGAACTGCGAGAATGCCGCGTACAGAGCCGACTTGAGATCTACCGCAAAACTTAAAATACGCCACAATACAGTTCAACAAGGAACACGCACCACTTTGGTTCACCTTTTCATTTAAGTTTTGCACATAAACCGTACTGACTGAGGAATCCATCCTCAGCCAAAGTTTTCCAGCCGCCGTATTGAAAAAAAAGGTACTTCACCGTCGTCAACCTTCTTCACTACACCAAGACACACTACCGTAAAGTGATGTCACGTACGTTTCGGATCCGGGCCTTAGCGAACGCTTACCGACGCAAGCACGAGCGTGTTGTGCACGAATGCTCGCACAAGAAACATTCCGGTTTGTTTACTGAACTTTTTCGAACTTTTTCACACGGACGTATTGCTATCACGAATAATGTTTATAGCATTCGCGATGATAAAATATACGGTCGTAAGAAATCTAGGTTCTACATAAATTATTCCGGGTCTTCGCGAATCGTGGGCAGCTCGCGCAAAAACGACTCTGCGGTTGAAGGACGCCCCAGAACAATGGTGCTGCGTACGAACAAACATGTTGAAACCGCAACGAACGTTTTATCATTGCATGAATGTGTTCGGCATCCGTTATCTTGTGTTCCTTTACGAATGTTGGAGCTGGAGGTTGCACGGAGCTGCAACGGTGATTGCCATCACGAACTGGATGTATGACATTTCGTTGAAATTACGTTCGCGGTGGCGCCGATTTCGTAGTAAAGTACGTCTGCAATTCCACTACAAGATACATTGCTCACTGGTGACGAGTACAGAGGATCCGAGGTGAACAAGCTTTACTTGACTGGGAGAATCCACTAGTGACTGGACGAAATAAGAGGTGAGTTTACTTTCAAACTACGGATGAAAAATCACGATTGCGCGACTAGGCACGCGCACTGCAATCTTTATGCGTTCTCTTCAGCGGAAGAATCTCATCGCTTTTGGGATTCTGGAGGTAAATGGTCCACGCTCGGAACCCTCAATAACATGGTGGTGTTGAATGGCCACTGGAAATTTCACCTCGCACCTGAACCGTCTAAAGTGCCAACATGTTTTTATGAACGCTGTTTTGCAGACGACAAATGGGGAACCATCCCAGTTCCATCGAATTGGCAGTGCGAAGGACATGATAAACCAATGTACACAAACATCCAGTATCCATTTCCTCTGAACCCACCAAGTGCACAACGAGACGGAAAAGATGGCTATACAAATCCAACGGGATGTTACAGAACCGCTTTTCAGGTATCGGACGAATGGAAATCAGGACAAAGGCGTATTTTCATGACGTTTGATGGCGTTGATTCAGCATTCATGTGTTGGCTCAATGGCACATGGATTGGTTACTCAGAGGACAGTCGTCTACCAGCAGAATTTGATGTAACGAAAGCGATGCAAACCGATAACATCCTTGCAGTTCAAGTGATGCGATGGTCGAACGCGAGCTATTTAGAAGATCAGGATCAGTGGTGGCTGAGTGGCATTTATCGCGACGTACGGCTTTATTCCAAACCGTTGGTGTTCATCGCAGACTATCAAGTGACAGCTGATATTTCTACGACCCAAGCGTCTATATGTGTGGCAATTGAGCTGCAGTCACACCTGGATCATATTTCCAATGACATCGCGGCGATCACAGTGAAGTTGTTGGATAAGGAACGTACCGTGTGTGAAACAAGCTCGAACGAGTTCCGCAAGGTTATTGGCGAGGAACCCGGCTTCGGGAATCAAAGTACAGTTCAACCAGATAATCGATATAAAAGCAACTTACATTGCCACCTGCCGAGTCCAAAGTTGTGGTCGGCCGAAAATCCTTACTTATACCGTTTAGTCATCACTTTAGTATCCTCAACCGGCGAAGAAGTCGACTGCGAATCGTGCAGAGTGGGTGTAAGAAATATACAAATATCAGGCGGCCAGCTTTTAGTCAACGGCACGCCTATCATTGTTCAAGGAGTCAATCGACACGAGCACTGCCCAAAACATGGAAAATGTGTCAAAGAAGACTTAATGGTCCAAGACATACGGTTGATGAAGCAAAATAATTTTAACGCAGTACGGACAGCACATTATCCCAACCATCCACGATTCTATGATCTCTGCGATGAGTACGGGTTATACGTGGTGGATGAAGCCAACATAGAAACACATGGTTTTCAGTCATTATTACACTCGACGGGTTTCCTATCAAATGAAAAAGATTGGGAAAATGCTTTTCTCTCAAGGTTTACGCGAATGGTGCATCGGGATTACAATCATCCATCAATAATAATTTGGTCTCTCGGTAACGAATCTGGTTTTGGTAAAAGCCATGAAAAGATGGCACTTTGGGCTAGAGATACGGATAAAACTCGACCAATCATGTACGAGGGGGGTGGTGCGCGTACTAGTTGTACCGATATTATTTGCCCTATGTACGCCAGAGTCGAGGCGTGCTATAAACTTGCGTATTACAAAAATGAGAAAAGGCCATTAATATTATGTGAATACTCACACGCCATGGGAAACAGCAACGGGAGCTTGGATAAATATTGGTTACACTTTAAGAAAAACAATAGATTACAAGGTGGCTTTATTTGGGATCTGGTTGATCAAGGTTTGACAAAACAAGACGAGCTTGGGCAGGAATTTTGGGCGTATGGCGGTGATTTTGGCGACAAACCAAATGACGCCCAGTTCTGTATCAACGGCCTAGTTTTCCCCGATAGGACAGTGCATCCCGCCATGTATGAAGCGAAGTATTTGCAACAGCCTGTCAGTGTTGAATGGTCATCGGAAGGTCAGTATAGAAACGTCACGATAACGAACTGGTACCACTTTTCGAAACTTTCTGATTTACACATGCTTCTGCACGCATGTTCATACGATGGAAGTGAGATATTCCAAGCAAATATCGGACTTCCGGCGATACATCCAGGCCAGAAGCATACGTTCGACGTTCAATCTTTCATCGAATCGTCTGTTGTGAATAGACGCCACATGAGCTCTGTGGCTTTGCTAAACTTTATTTCTCACTTACGCCACAAAACTGTTTGGGCTGGCGCAGGTTTTGAAGTGGCAAAATCTCAACTGGTGTTGCCGAAATTCTTTCGATCAAATGATATGCCAATACCAGCTAATGTGACTTCGAAGATTGATGTCCGTCAGTCTGATGGTTTAGTTATCGCTTCGAGTAATGGTGTTGAGTGCTGTTTTGCTTCATCTGGAAATTTTGCAGGGTGCATTCAAAGTTTGAAAGTTCAAGATGCCCTGGTAATCATGGGTCCAATTTATCCATGCCTTTGGAGAGCACGTACAGACAATGATCGTGGAGGGGAGGGGCTTTCGTATTCAAGTAGGTGGATTGATGCTGGACTTGACCAGCTCAAAATTATGAAAGAGCCATGTATATCGATGAAATTTGTAGATGACAGTTTTCATGTGAAGAGTTGCTTTACGCTAGTATCAAACGGTGATGGGTTTAAAAGGATGGTAGATGCATGCATGACGCATATTTTCATGCCGTCAGGCGAGGTGCACGTCAATAGTTCGACAAACATCGTCAACGCCTTGCCCGAACTACCTCGTGTTGGTGTAAGATTCAAGTGTAACAAAAGCTTTCAGGACGTGAGCTGGCTTGGACGAGGGCCACATGAGTGTTATCAAGATCGCAAAGCATCTGCGGTTTTCGGGAGATATACCTCCACTGTTGACGATATGCATACCCCGTATATAGTCCCGAGCGAGAATGGTGGTCGATCAGATATTAAATGGGCAGCACTTGAAGACTGCGCTGGGAGACGTGTTCAATTCACAGCTGAGAGTCCGATTTTATTTAGTCAATTCTCGGCATCCAACTTTGACCTTGAAATGCTCGATCGTGCAACTCATACCAATGAATTACGACGCGCCGACTACGTGAACGTCCATCTAGATACGTATCATATGGGTGTTGGGGGTGATGACAGCTGGTCCCCCTCGGTACATAGCGAGTTTATGAGCAAAGCGCGGGAGTGGAACGTTAGTTTTAAGGTTCACACATCAAGACGCAATTAGATTACACCTAGATAAGAATGCTTTCGCGCTGACTGCAACAATCAAGAAGTTGTAAATCAAAAGAAGAACAGCGTTCATGGAATTACTCCAGCTCACTCAAGTATGTTTCCACCTCAGCATTTTCTAGAACTCTGAATTCAGAATTGTGCACAACTCCTACAGTGCAGCACGCAGTACTGATTGAGCCATCTGGACACGTTTCTCGCAACGCTCTGAGACTGTGTTGCACAAGCTTCAACGTGTTCAGAAGATGATAGGAGATAAAAATACCATATTTACCTGGTCAAGAGACATCTCCGACAAACAATGCTTCTCAAGATACGTTCTTGCCGCCTGGGATCGACTGCCTGCGTAACCGCTCAATTTCCAACGATTTGAAATAACAAGCGTGATCTCCTCACCTATCCCAACTGCCTCACTTTCGTACGCATCACCTGTTGGTAGCAGCTGGTGAAGGTGCAAACCACTTTCATCAGAACCTGCCAGAAGTATACCTACCCCGTATGGGCGACGAGATGCATGTTGTGTGCACGCCTACGGAAGTAATGGGTGAAATAGTCAAACTGCAAATGCTAAAAAGCTCACCTGAAGTTTTCTGGCTGTGGCTGCACTTAAATGTGCCACTCTAGCTTCTCTATTGTAGACAAAGCTGGAATTAATGGCTGTGTTCCGCAGAATTGACGCAATTTGATGCCCGTCTGAAACGAGACCCGATACAGCAATGCCTGCATTCTTACTAATAGGAAAAATTTTTTCGTGGCGTGCTGCTAGCTCAGAAGAGCTACGTTTGAGAGCTGCGATCACCACAGCGTTTGACCCCTGGAAGTTTGAGTCAGCTCAACCACTTTTGTATGCACAGCAAGAGATTTCACTGAGAAGGAGTCATACCTTGCATCCTACCACAGAACTTCCCTGCGTGACTGCCTCAATTGCGTCTGAAGAAATGATGTGTTTAGTTCTAGACGGTTTCAACTCACTTAAACTCACATTCGACTTGATGCAGTCGTCCGTGTGGACTCCAACTCAGAACATCCTGAGAAGTCATACTTAAAGTGAACTGACAAAATTGACTGACTGCACTCACCTGGTCGTATTGGTTTCGAAACATTCTACAATCTTACGCTTAATAAGCGAGTGAACGTCTCGCCGCTGCTGTGGAGCGAACTGGCTGCAAGGTCGTTCGAAAAAGATGAACCGATAAACGACACTTGCTATCATATCAGTATATAGTACTTTCCACGTCCTATATGATATCATATCATACAGGACCTTTTGGTCACTTTTTTCGAAATTAGTGCCAAACGCGCGTCTATTTTGCACTAATTTACCCCAGAGGAATGCACGTGGATACGACGCGCTGTAGTAGACGAAACGCCCTGCTTTCAACCGGCCGTTGAACTTCCCATTGTCCGCTGCACGGAAGTATAGTATCACGATAGTGCTCTGCAACACAGCCGAAAGAAGACATTTCTATGGCGGACGGCACGAAAGGACGGTTATCCGAGTCTGAACGATGTCTTTTGCGGACAAGCCGCGTGTGCGACGAAATCGATAGTGTTCGTCAACCAAATATGCTCACTGAAAATACGATAAGACTGAAAATTCTCGGTACCACGATAAAAAATCTTGAAGATACGTTGGACGTCGTTGCTTTAGTATCAGACTTCAGGAAACAAGAAGAGGCGATGCGTGTTGCTTTGTCGCTATCAGACTATGGAACTGTCGCGAACCACGCAGCAAGGTGCTGCGATATACTGCAGAAAAAAGTTCTTTGCGAAGAAAGATCACGCTTTTCCGCGAAACGACTTGGTTTATTTGAACAAGTACTGCAAACTATCCGAAAGGCACTGAAGGCACTCATTCCTACGAAAGATTTGACTGTGATGTGCGACCTCGTAAATGTATTTCCATTATTGAATTCTCAAGAAGAGGGAGTCGATTTCATGTCTCAACGTATTCGAGATAGCCTACTCAATTCAATAGCAGAGAGTGCAACAGAGAATCGGTCGATGTCAAAAAGAGTGACCATCGTGCTCAGCCAAGCGTCACAACTCATCGACACAGTGTGTTGCAGCTTATCACAACATTATGACTGCGAGTCTATCCAGCGTTTCGTCAATGAGTCTTGCAAGCATTTAGCTGGTATAACAGCTGAAGTGGTAGGAAAGTTCACGTACGAAAACGAAGTGGAAGACATAGATGAAGCTAATATTGGCGAACTCGTATTGACCAGTCGCGCCTGTAGTATTTTTTGGTGGGAGTTGAGTTCACGCATGCGAAACGTCTTCACGAATCAAGTGCAAGTAGACAGTAACTTCGGCTGGTATGACGATGGTAGCGATAAATTAATGTCCATGTATATGGCAGCAGAAGTACGTTTGCTTCGCAGTCACTACCGACGAGCGATTGCTGAAACGTTGTGTAGTACCAGTTGCAAAGTCTCTTGCGTCCATGACATCTTTTACATTATGAGGCGAAGTTTTGAGAGGGCTTACGTATCAACGTGGGCGCAAGCACTCAAATCCGTCCTTGAAGAGATCACACGGATCTTGTTAGAAATGTTTCATGACATTGAGCGAACAGTTAAAATGCCAGCTAGAGAAGTTTTTGTTTCAAGTTTGCCCGAACTTGGTGCGCGTATCCTGACTGACGTTGAGTTGTTTGATCAACTCATAGAGCGTCCTGAGATGTCACAACGCATACACATGGCATTGTTATCTGAAACTGTGATGGCATTTACTGCAAGTTTCCTCACAAACGCAAAATGTTTGATTCGTGATGGAACATACAAACGAGGCAATCAAAATTGTTCCATGGACCAATGTTTGCATAGTTTAGAGTCAATAACCCATGCATTTTCCAAGTTATCATACGAGCTTATGGCAGCACTCGCACAAGATCTACTCAATGTTATGAAGCAAGTAACTAATGAGATATCTTTGACGCAGTACGTACTATCAAGCGAACAGTTTGAATCCATTAACTTGAAAGAAAGCTGGGTAGAGCCTTTACTCTGGTTTTTTGAGCTCTTTTCTAAGAGGATTGAGCATTACTGTGAAGAGGCGGGTGATTGGGTTACAAAGCTGATGCACGTATTGATCAAACGAATAACGCTGGTGTTAGAAATGACGATGTTTAACTACTTGCGTTTCAACCAGCTTGGATCCCTAGTGTTTGAGCGTCAGGTTAGGGCACTGATTTTGGGGCTTTCGAATTTAAGCCAACCAAATACACGAGCTGAGTTTTCGCGATTACTGAGTGCATGTCGTCTTCTAAGCCTCGACCACGTGCATGACGTAGCAGACTACCTCGACAACTCATCTGGTTTGATTTTGGAACTAAACATTAACGAAGTCAAACAAGTGCTTTGTCTCCGAGACGATTTTTCCGAGACAAATGTACGAGAAATTCTTGACAATTTACAATTTATTCATGGAACCTAGATAATAAATAAAAAGCTATCGACTACTCCTCTCGAGTGGGTGGACTACTCTCGAGTCAACACCAAGCATCACGGAATTAGTTTAGTTTAGTTTAGTTTAGTTTAGTTTTCGACACTTGTGAATTGTTGTATGTTGAAACGCTCACACGCGGCTTTCTCAAATATGGCACCGACTTTCAACAATTCTATTTCTCCGAAAGCTCTCCCTATTAACTGAAATCCGATTGGGAGGGTTGTACCACGAACAGCAGGCTTCCCTCTTACAACAAGTGCCGGAAGGCCGCTCAGGTTGACATTCACGGTCATCGCGTCACCTGTGTACATCTCGAGCGGATTTTTAAGTGATACATTTAGTTTAGGAGCCACAGTTGTCGCTGCAGGTGTGAGAAGGGCATTATACGTCCTCAACTTCGACTGCAACTCATTGGCTACAGTTTCACGTACCTTATTCGCGCGCTCATAGTACGCATCAGCATAGCCAGCAGAGAGTGTATATGTTCCCATTAAAATTCGCCTCTTCACTTCGCTGCCGAGATGTTTCGAACGAGTCGAGGAACATAGCGTCGTCCTTGATTGAGATTGAAGACTTGAGCCTTCTCGTATGCCATCATAGCGAGCAAGATTACTGCTTGCCTCCGATAACGCTAAAATATAGTAGGCAGGAAGACCATCCATGAATGTGTCGCAGGATATCGTGTCAACTTCAGCACCTAAATCACGCAAGAGGTCAACTGAGTCCAAAAAACTATTCAAGACTTCTTCAGCGATTCCACCCTCGAGTGCTTGCCTCACAATCCCAAATCGATATCCGTGCAGTGGCCTATCATTAGAGATCGGCTCAAGTTTGAAAAAATCGGCCACAGGTGTATTGATGCGTGTTAAGTCATCATGACCTCTATGTCTTGACAAAGTATTGAAGATAATAGCACAGTCTTCTACACAAGAGGTGAGGGTACCAACACAGTCAAATGATGAAGCATACGCCATTAGACCATTTCTAGAAATAGCTCCATAAGTCGGTTTCAAGCCAACAACTCCACAATGTGACGCCGGTTGCCGAACAGATCCGCCTGTGTCTGATCCTAAAGCTGCAACACACTGCTTGGAAGCTACAGCGGCTGCTGAACCACCGGAAGAGCCACCAGGAACGCATGTTTGATCCCAAGGATTGCGTGTTGCGTTGAAATACGAACTTTCCGACGTGCTGCCCATGCCAAATTCGTCCATGTTCGTTTTTCCTACGACAATCGCGCCAGCGTGCCGGAGACGACGCACTACAGTTGCATCATAGGGGGGGATATACCCTGCAAGCACGTTCGAACCTGCCGTGGTTGCAAAATCTTTTGTGCAGATGTTATCTTTTACTGCGATGGGGATTCCAGCAAGAATTCCTCTATCGATACCCCTGCTCAACTCATCATCGATCATTTTGGCTTGCTCAAGCGCCAGGTCTGTGTCAAGCGCAACGAAGCTATTCAGTGTACCATTAGTTTGCTGTATTCTACGTAAATAGCTCGCGGTCAAGTCAACCGCACTAATCTCACGATCCCGCAGTTGCTTTGCAATGTTCTGTATACTATGCAAATTGTTCGCTGTTTCCTTAACGGCGCCCAACGTCAAGGCCGAAAACCTTCTAGCTGGCACCTGTGAAAACTTTCGGAGTGTGCTGCTCGCGTCAAGTCGAGCGCCCCGTCTCGCCCGCTGTGGGAGCTCTGTTGTGCCCGGCATACGACTCTTAGAGTAGTCGAAACAAGAAATCAACGACATTGATGAATCGGGCTGTCGCGACGCGCAATCGCAAACGTGCGACGAAAGCCCTCTCAACCGGCGTCGGAGGACTAGTTAGTTCGCTCAGCGAATTTCGATTTTCTGTGTAAACGAAGGATGATGCTGTTTTTGATCAAGTTTTCAGGCTACTATATATGACGGCTTTTGGTGACATCATGCTAAATCCACGTACAACATAAGGTAAATAGACTGCCGCGCGAGAGCGAGCATGAGTTCTACTTGTCACCAGGAAGACAAGTTAGCTACTTGCTTACTACAATAGGCGAGATTCGTAGTACTTTGCTCGTTCAAAAGTACTACGGAGCGAAATTTAGGAAAAGTGTCGACCACTAAAGGTAATAAACTGGAATGGCTACGTTCGTCAGAAGCGTTCACCAAAGCGGATGTAAGTCGAGCCAATTCCTTGGTTATTATCGATACACCATTCAGCGCGCACCGGTCCAAGTTTTAGTCCAACACCACAGCTTACTCCTTTGCCAGCTCGGCGATAATACTCTGTAGGGTTCCCCAGTACTTTGCCGCTCGAGTCTAAGTCAGAGCAGCTTTCCCAAAAAGCAAAAGCGTGTGTGTTAACGTATGGGACTGGCAAGCGAAGTTCAACAGCAGACTCAAGAACTGAACGTGAGACACCAAGCTCACCAACACTGTACCCACGGCAAGAGTGCGGGCCACCGAGTGTAAATGCATCATAGGCACTGCAGTTGCCTAAGATGTGTCCGAGCTTGAAATGAGCTACGAGGACTGGAGGTGGTAGCATGGTCTGTTTACTTTCAGAGACTAGCTGCACAAACCTTGTCACCTCTGCTGTGAGTCTATTGAACGTCGGTAAACGTGCACTTAGACCAATCGATTGGTCGAACTGCAATATATCCCTAGATCCGACTTGTGTCCCATTCACAAATTTCGTAGTATCCCGGATGTTGTTACTTTGTAGCACCAGCATCCTGTCAGTTCCGGAGTCAGCATGAGTTGTACACGGTCCGTCGGCAGCAAGCAGACCGTTTGACAATTGCTTCACTCCGTGCGCGCATATGGCCCCCGAATCATCACGCGACGTAATCTCTTCCAGAATGACACTTGAACTCGATCGTGACTGGCGACTAAAATTTTGACTCAAA
>Ga0222715_10001002_pt1 | contig 27823 bp, 44 predicted proteins | sample C33_9DmetaG_FD_165056 | JGI IMG/M metagenome (GOLD analysis project Ga0222715, IMG submission 165056) | Estuarine water microbial communities from San Francisco Bay, California, United States - C33_9D | ecosystem: Environmental > Aquatic > Marine > Unclassified | place: USA: California...
AACCGCTGGTAGATTTTTCAAAGATCCATGGATAATCAAAGATGAGTTCATCTCTACAGTCTGGGAGGAGATTTTGGATACAATTCCGGAAGATAAAGGTGAAGCCAGATTGATTAGATTGACTCCAGGCGAAGCATATCCCAGCCACGCTGATGTAGATGATAGATGGCACTTGAATATCTCAGGAGATAACAGTTATCTCATTGATTTACAAGAACAGAAACTACATCGTGTAGAACAAGACATGACATGGTGGAGTATGGATGCTGGCAGAAAGCATGCCGCGGCTAATCTAGGCAGTGAAGATAGGATACAGTTAGTGGTAAGGCAGTTGTTACTAGACGCCGATATCAAAGATCCAAAAAAGATTAAAATCACTCTCAAAGATATAGTTTCAAACCGCAGATATATCTTCGATGATGTAATCAGTCCTTGGTTGAATTCCGCCTATAAAAAAGGTATCGTTGATGATTTCCAAGGTGAAGACTTAAAAGCCACGATGACTATAGAACGTGATAGTATTCCTGAACTAGAACAGTTAATTGAACAATATTTTAACATAGAGATATCGTGATGTGGCATGATTATTATAAACTAGATGAGAACGGTGTAGAATGTAAAACCAATCTCATCTATAGTCCAAAGATTAATAACCAAAACGATAGATATATGATGAGCTTCAATCACAAGGATTCTTATCAAGCGGATATCGAGCGTGAAGATTTTACCGAAGAACTGGTAGAATTTTTCTGGAACAGGGAAAAAAGGTATCTCAATGTATTCAAAAATAGATCCTGGGCACCCCAATTGATTAACATAGTCGAAGATGATAGATTCATAACATTCGATTGGCCCGGGGAGAGCTGTAATCACATCATATATTCAGGCAGACATCTAGAAGATTACTGTCCGGATTGGGAAAGACAGTTATGTGATATCATCAGAGACATACAAGATTCGGGATATTACAAAGTCAGCTTATATCCACATTGTTTCTACATCGAGGAAGGTGTATTGCGCACTCTAGATTTCTATGGCTGTGCTGAAGCTAGTGATCCTTATGTGGATATAGCGAACATAAAAGGTATGATAGGTAAGAAATCAACACATAGATTCGAATCAGCCACCGAAGGTGATAGATTAAACATCGAAACACTATATATGGAAGCGTTAGAAAAATACATAGAATGGCCCAAAGATGCCCTAAAGAATATCTACAGGAGATTGTATTGAGTAACTATCTAGGAAATTGTTCAGATATCATAGATTGGAATCGGGTGATTTCAGACTGTATGTCTAGCCAAGGCAAGCATCTTACCGCCGACAGAGACATATGGGTTAAAACCCACGACGCTGGTGCTGTGTTTGACACTGAATACGATAAGATACACAAGAGCTGGATAGATGCCGGTTACAATGTTGATTCGGTGAAATGGATCAATTACTATGGTGGTGAGGATTATGACGATACGGTTAATCAACTGTTCAGCGAATGGGTAGGAATGACTATGTGCCGTGCTTGGGTATCGAGGATGGATCCAGGTTGGACAGCCGCTTACCATTGGGACGTAGATGATGACGAGGAAGAGTTCTTAAAACTAGGGGACTTGTATAGATTCTCAGTACAGATAGGCGAAAACGTTCCTGGGCAGTGTTTCATAGTCGAAGAGGAAGTGTTCCATAACAAACCCAGCGGTGAAGTATATCAATGGGACAACTATAGGCAGTATCATGCCGCGGCAAACTGTGGATTGAAACCTTGGTTTTTATATAATTTTATTGGAGCTCGAAAGCACTAATCTGTAGTGATAGCCTAGGTGCGTGTCCTATATTAACTACACCGTGATAACAATAACTGTCCTGCCATTCAAATAAATCACCTGCTCGATAATCTTTCAACATGAAATCATCATGCACGAACACGTGTCCAGGTTGGTAATCCTGTAGCATCATGGTATATCTCGTAGGATTTTTTACTTCGATTAAATGAGGATCAAAATGCATAGGTTGCATCTGTCCTGGATTTAGTTTTATTATCCACCAATGATACACGGGCTTAGATACGTCGAAAGGTAAAATTAAATCTTGATTAATTAATGATTTTATACATTCAGTGTCTTTGGTAAATTGGCAGAAGTGATAGTTCAATTTAGGATAACCTGCTAGTTCGACTTTCCAGCGTTCTTTATCGAGCTCTTCTTTGCCAGCCCATTTCTCAGGTTGATACACAGGCGTGACGTCACCGTCGTTGCTTAACAGCACCTCTATCAATTCTGGTGTTATCCAGTCTCTGTAATTACCTAGCAGTTTCATGTGTAGTAAATTGAACAGTTAATCTAATATCGTGTGATATGTTAGCCGCTCCGTGTATTTCGTTAGCAGAGCTATATTTAAAACAATCACCCATTTTATAATTTGTAATCAATGAATTATCGTAGATAAAGATGTGTCCAGGGCGGTAATCTTGCAAAGGTATCCAATAACGTTCTACACCGTCTTTATCATCTTCTGTGACATGTGGATCACGGTGCATGGGCATAAATCCACCAGGCATCATTTTAATGAACCACCACATGAACATCTTATCGTTGTCAAAAGGAGCTTCAAACTCGAAAGGAAAAGTGTTGGTTTCTGATGCATAGTGATGCCAATAAGTTTTAGAAATGTCATATCCAGCGTCAATAAATGATTTTAGATATTCTGTGTTTGGATTATTACCACCGCTGGGACGTTTGATACCGTCTGTGGCTAATATATGTCCTATCCATTCTACACGGATCCAATCGCTGAAATTACCGATGTATTCCATTAATAAGAATCCAGATGATTGATACCTAGTTTTTCGCGGAAGTCTTCTGTGAATTTACCATCTATCCTCAATCCATATGTCTGTGCCATGACACGATTACCACCATGCCAGTCGGTGTCATTCCAGAATGCCGCACGTGTGTTGATAGTGTGTTTCATTTTAGCATCAGGATCCCATATGTAGAACTGATTGCGTGTGTCAGGACGCACATGGATAAATTCATTGCGATGAGGAACTACGACATCAACACCATTCTTAGCATCTAAGTCACGATGTTCAAATGGTAATCCATCGTGTTCGCAATGGAAGAATATTACACGCCCTATGTGTTCGAATATCTGTTTTTCTTTTAATACTAGCACCCATTCTACCACAGACGGAAAATATTTAGATTCTTCAGTCATTTGTTTCTCACCGGGTCTATCATTCCAATCACCTTCTTCCCATAAGAAATAATAGATGTATGGATCGTATGCACCCATCGCCATTTTAAGATAGCGTGTGAATAGATTGCGTTGTTTATAGTCCTTGAAATCTGAGGGCCATAGTTTCATACCTTCTTGCTTGATGGGATCAGTGTCTGGAAGAGCCTGGAACTCTTTCATGGCTTGATATATAGGCTTCCAATTGATATGATAGCTCATACCGTTGAAACTAAAACCAGGTTCCATCCAAGTACCTTCTTTAGCGTATTCTCTTGCTTCTGCGAATCCACGCATTATCTCTGGTTGCATCTTATCAAATGATTGCATGTCCAAATGAGGAGCTACATCAATATAAGGTTGATTGTTTATACCGTGGATCATTTCTTCACATATTCCTCTGGTACTTGATCCGGTAAAGCCATACTTTTGTTTATAGCGGCATCTCTTAGGATAACAGCATGCATCAAATTCACTAAAGGTTGTCCAGGAACGAAACTCCCCCACGGACCTTGTCTGAGTTCATCTAAATCAACATTTTTAGCATCTGCCCATTGTATCAATCTATGTGTAACATCGTTTATTTTAACAGTATAATGATAGACATTATCATCTGCGGGAATTTTATCCCATCGATAACCTTTCCTTACAGAATTTTTATATACATCATATACTAAATCACTGAGATATCCTCTTTCATCTTCTGGCGCCCTACCAATATCTGCACCTCCTCTGATACGGAATTCTTCTGCACAATTTTTTAAACTCTGTATTTCATCTAGAATGAAAGGAATCTGAGAATAATTCTCTATGGTATAATTTATATTTTTAATACGCATACCGATTTTAATACAGTTTTCTATTCCCTTTAATTGTCTATCGTGGGTAGCTTGTCCTTGATAATCAGGATGATTTAAACCTATGGTAACAAAATCAGTTCCGCAATCTTTGATTTTCTGTACATAGTCTAAGTTGTCTAATATAACACCATTAGTTAAGATATTAACCTGTCTATTCAAACTTCTAAGAGCAGGAATCAATTCAAATAAATCTTTTCTCATGGTAGGTTCAGCACCAGCTACAGTTATTGAAACACCGTCGTTGGGATATCCTTTTACTTCATTCACTAAATCTTCTAGGCTTTTATCTTTCTTTTTGTTGTCCGGCATCTGATAACAATGCGGGCATTCTAAATTGCATCTATCTGTTATCTCTAATAGATACCCATCGGTATTATAAGCCTGCTTATCGTTATCGATGTTGTTTAAAAATAAGGATTCTTTTTCCATCATGTGTTCTGATGTTCCATGTATAGGACAGTTTTTCCTAATCATTAGAGATCTTCCTTTAAGAAATCTCTGTGCTGGAATATGTCTATAGCACTCGTGACATATACTAGTTGTTATTTTTTCAAGCATCTTTTATATTCACCATGAAAGGCATCGTAATTCTTGTAGGATTTTTAGTGTTCCAATCTTTTGGTTTTATCGCTTCTATCTCATGATTCATCCATCCGGGCCATAATAATACATCGCCTTCTTCTAAATCTATCACCTTCTTTAATCTTTCTTTCTTAAAATAAGGAATTAGTTCTTGATTAAACAATAATACAGCAGGATCTTCCATGGTGATCCTTTGGGTTCCTTCCACCAAAAGATATAATCCCCCGGAAATTAAATACTCAGGATGATTGTGACTTTTACCTATACCATTGATATACTTCTGGCTCCACATCTCATTGATATAAAATTCTAATGACTCGTCTAGTTCTAAAACCTTTTGATATTCTCTAATCATATCATTTATCTGTAGCATGATTTCTTTCATCGCTGGATGATGATGAAGTTGATTTCCGTTAGGATCTAATCTATCGTTTTTTGGATAAGTGCTATAGGTTTCTTCACCTTTTGATATCCATGGAGGAACCATAGCATCTTCTTGAGACCAAAGTTCATCTAGATGAGATTTGATATCTTCTAGTGCTTTTTGATAACCTGTGACTTTTTTTCTATAAATGTAATTTGGAAATACTCGATCCATGTTTCATAACTATTGTGCAATGCCATATTTATAGATAAATTATTAGTAGTTATTGGGATATGATATGCGTAAAACTATTGGTTTTTTTGGCGATAGCTTTTGTTCGGTTTTAGAACCTACGAAAGATTTTAAATTTGATGATATAACATACATTAAAAAGCTCGTCGATTATTACGATTTAGAATTAGTACATAAAGGATCTCACGGATCTTCAATATGGGATACATTATTAATACAAATGGATCCTTATATCAAAAACGATGATTTTCCAGATATTTGTGTGTTCTGTTGGTCAAGTCCAGGAAGATTATTCCATAGAAGAATAAGAGAAATTAATTCCGGAACAGCATTTCAAGAAGATCCCGATGAAGATAAAGATGTATGGAATGCCGCAAAAATGTATTTCGAGCATTTTTATGATCCGGATAAAGATAAATTAGAACATTTATCTTGTTTGCAATACATCGATAATAATATTTTTTCTAAACTTAGTTCAGATATTAAAGTCATAAACGTTTGGTCTTTCGGAGAAATATCTAATTGGCAAGAACTCAATATAAATGATGTCACGTATTCTTATAGATGGAAACATGGTGTAGAGATAAGACCATCATTTATTAGTTTAAGTCTACACGATCAACCTACGAATATTAGAAAATTAGTTCTAGACCATAGACCTAATCATCTCGACGGTGAAAAGAATGATCAAGCCTTTCGATGGATTAAAAAAGCTATAGAAAGTGAAGACGGAACGTTATTAAATTTTAAGAATGAGATATGGAAAGCATAGATAGTTTAAAATCTAAAAAGAAAATAATTAGAACAGAGGGTTATTGGATAGAAACCGAAGACGGTAAGTTGTTGGATATCCAATGCGGAAACACGGCTTTTATATTTGGTTATTCAAATCAAGATATAAAAAAATCAATGAACAAACTACAAGATCGTGTAGCATTTATCAAAGACCTATCAAACGAGACCTGCAAAGAAGTAGAAGACCTAACTAAAAAATTATTAACCATAGGTGGATATAAAGGACTAGCTTGGGCGGTTAGTGGATCAGATGGCATAGAAGCCGCGATACACACTAACGATCAATATTGGAGAGCTCGTGGAGAACAAAAACCTGCCGTACTAGTATTCGATCCGGGATATCATGGAACCACGTATCTCACAAGAATTTTCAGAAATGATTATAACACAGGAGAGCGTGCTGTGATATTAGATGCTCCTATATGGGATAACATCGATGATAGAGAAGAAGCAGAAAAATCTTGTTTAGAAAGCATAGATCATGCTCTGGTAAGTAATCCAAACATAGGTGCCATAATGATAGAATCTATTCCTTGGATAGGAGGGATACGTCCTTGGAGCAAACCTTTCTGGAAAACCTTAAGGAACATGTGTGATCACTTTGATATTAATTTTATAGTAGATGATATATTAGGTGGTGTAGGTAAATTAGGTTACGTTTTCAGTGGTACGAGATATGATGTGCGTCCTGACATAGTTGCTATAGGAAAATCATTGACAGGTGGATATAGCCCGTTAAGTGCTGTTTGTGTTAATGAGCGTATATATGAAAAAGCCAAAGACGGTTTTAATTATAGCCATACATGGTCTCCTAACATGGCTGGCATAGGTGCCGCATTAGCAGTGTTAGATCAGTTTGATCCAGCACGGGTAGCATTGATAGAAAAATACAACATAGAACTGTTAGACAAATTAGTATCACAAGGATTGATAAAGAATATCGTACATGAAGGATTGATAGTACAGTTTGATATGATTAAAAACTATGATCCTGGTTTTTTAATCAAGCATGGTATCAACGGTGGTATCAAAGGTGAAAATTCTGTGTTTATGTGTGTTCCATATATAGCAGATACAGAATATTACAAAGAACTAGAAACTAGATTGACCTCAGCACTCAATGACAACATATAACTATTACTACAACAATGTACCAGGTAAAGGATTATGTCGAAATAATCTAATCTATACCAGCTTGATATCAGAAGATAAAAAAACTTTCGTACAATGGTATCATAATGACACAGAATATCATCGAGGACAGAATCAAGTGGTGGATCCAGAACTGATGAAGGAGAAATGGGCTCGTGAATTAATGTATCTAATGTCAATGCAAATGAGTTATCCCGATTTAATACCTAAGATTAAAGATGTTGATATAGATGAGAAAAAAATATTCCTAGAGATAGATGGAGTTGATTTCTGGCAAAGACAGTTAGACGGAACACCTGTTCCTGATGATTGGCAGGATCAGATGATATCAATACTCGAAGCACATCGTAGCCTTGGGCTATACAAATACAGCCTACATCCCAGCAGTTATTTCATAGTGGATGGTAAATTGAAAAGCATTAATTATTTTTTCACTTATAGATACAATGAAGGTCCTATAACTGTTAGAGACCACATCAGCCATATCAGCGAAGAACGACAGAAGGCTATGAAACCTAAGACTGATGCACTAGGCATAGACTGGGACGAACCACAATCTGTAGAAACCATGCAGATACTAGCACTAGAAAGTTTCCGCGATAACTATCCAGATGAATTCATAGAGAGGGCTAAACGTGTCTTTCAGGGTCGTTGAGTGGAATGAAACTATAGATCTCGCACAGTTCTACCAAGAAGCAGAACAGCGTGGCTTCACAAACAATTCAAGCCAACGTGTTATGATTGATTGCTTCCGTAATGAGCGTGAATTTAAAGTATGGATATTGTATTATAAAGATGAACCCATAGGTTCAGTAGCGGCACACACATTTGATATCATGGGCGAGGACAGTTATCGTATCGCGGCACGCACCTGTGTATTCACTGACAAGTTAGATGGTGCCTATGGTAAAGCATTACGTACTAAATCAGTGATAACAGAACTACAGAATCCTACAGCACAGTTTTTGATACCAGCATGTCTATCATGGACTCCACAAGGTGCTGATCTCTATATAACTTCAAATGAACTAGAAGCGGGAACACAACGTAGAGTACATCGTACATTTGGTCCGCTGATGCAGAAGCAGGGAATAATGGAACCTGTTGATAACAAATTATATAGAGGTGCTATGCAGACAGTGTGGAGTTTTGATGCCGCGGCGTTTGAACGCAAATTAATGATGGTACCTAGATGGACCAATCTCTATTCTGATGCCAACTAGGTTTAGATAGTGTTCTGATATCAGTTGTATTAATCAACTCTGCACTGATAGGATAATCCTGTTTTACTAAATCAAAACCGTCTCCGGCTCTTCTAGTGAATATCAACTGTGCGTTTGGAATTTTATTTTTTATTTTTTCTAACAGTCTGTTTTCTGAATCTACTCTAGATTTTAAACCGTAAAATGTGCTGGTTCCTATATAGTTGAATATATTAGACAAATTTATCAGCGTGTTTTCACTGTCGTCTATCCAGTCTATTTCTTTTCCGCTGTCTAATAGATTAATCCAATGGAATTCGAATTTAATTTGATTTCTTATATCGTTCCACAGATTTTTCCAATCACACTGTCCTTGGATAACTTTCCATGCGGAGTCGATGCTCCTAGTTCCGCAATACGGTATAGTCGATCCGTTTTCTAAGAAACTAAATTTCTCTTCCAAGAATTTTTCTGCGAATCTAGGATAATCATTTCCGTCCCAAGATGTAACCTCTCGGATATATTCTAAAGTGGCTAAACTATAATCATAAAATTTAACCACGGTATTGCTGTCAAAGCCAATCTTATCCAAATATAGAATCCAATTCATTCCGCTTGCAGGAACCACTAATTGATTTAATACATCGAATTTTGGTAAGGGAATATCATTTTCACTATTGATAGGATAGACTGCGGTTCCTGCACAGAACGCTTGTCTATTATATGCGAAATTAATCTGTTGATTAAAAGTGTTATCATCTTCCGGATAATAATGTATCTTGTTGTGCCTTAAACCATCGTTGAACACTATCACCGGTAATCCATTATCGAACGCCTGCTTCAATAGATTCCACCCGTGTCTGCGATGTTGATATTCTTTACGTTCTATTCCTGGCTCTACCCATAATGGTGTATAATCATCGTGTATGTTTTCCCGGCTCCTATTTGGAATAGTTTCTGTATGGCTACGGTAAAATTCGTTGTTTCCTACTTCGGGATAATTTAAAGATTTATATTTTTCTAAATCGATGATGTAACATTGATTATGGAGTTCGTAATAAGCATCACCTCTATCTAATATGTGTCCTGCTACAAAGAACTCAGTGTTTCGACAAAATTTTTCAACCTGTTCCATGAAAGCGTATGTATTGATAAATTCAGTTCCAGTACTAAAAATTACGGCATACTTATATTTTTTTGAAGCTGTCTTTAACAATAAATTTTCATCTATGGATTCTAAAACTTCATACCCATCTAGAGTTAGATTTTGTATAGTCCAGTCTGCGATATTTTTGATTATCTCTCTGTTCCAATCGTTAGGACAATCCTTGGTAGTATCGACGATACAATAAACTATATCTTTCTTGGTAACATTTTCACTGAATTCAAAAACGTTCATTGTTGCAGGTAACTCCTAACGATTAATTCTGCCACTTCCTGTTTTTTATTTCCAGGAACTATGAATCCAATCATATGTATCCTTTCTTTATCGCTGGTATTCCATACACTGTGTTTGTGTCTTATATTGATTAGATAAACATCTCCTTCTTGGAAAGGTATCGTTCCGAAATTTTCTAAAGTCATGTAGCAACTGTCTGGATGAGACACAGCAACATTTATAGGAAACCCTTGTTCTAGAGGATCATAATCCACGGTTTCTCCAGGAATATATCCGCTTCCTGGTGCATCGCTGTGCGGTTCTATATATCCTTGTGGTTCTAATTTCATGAACCTCACCCTTTTATATTTTTCATGAGGAACTCTATATTTCCAAAAAGAAGAAATGATAGGAACTTTATCTTCTATTTCTGTCCAATTATAAATGCCATCTTTTTCTTCTTCGACATATTCGGGCCAGTTCAAGGTAGTATCAGTTCTTATTCCATGTAGGCAACAAGCCATCCAACCTTCGCTGTTTGATTCTCTGTGATGTACATAATACGGTTCTGCCCTTCCTAATTCATAGCTCCATTGTATTGGATTAATTTTTAAATCTAATTTTAGATAAGCAAAATTATCGTTATTCATGATCCATCTAGCAGATTCGATTACTGATAAATTCTTTGGAAGTTCAGGAGGAGTATATTTTTTATTACTATTATCCTGAAAAAATTTTATGGCATTATATTTCATGGAAGTTTAAAATTTTTGATTTCTGCTAATTCTACGAAATCTTTTATAATTTCTTCATATCTGGTTTGATATGGTTCTTGTAGATAAGGTTGCCAGAAATCTTTCTGTAGATTAGAATAGTCATGCTGTATTCTGTAGCATAATCTATTGTTTATATCTCCTAATCTACGGTGTAGTGTGATAGAATTATCAAATAATAACAAGTCGTTATTACTTTTATACCAATGATCGTAGATATAATCATCTACGAACAGTCCTCGATCTATCTCATCGAATACCTGTTGGCTTTCTTCTTTAGTCATGCCTTTGATGTGATCTATAGTATTGATGCTATAATGTAATCCACGTATGCCTCCTGGGCTTTGTATAACCATAGGAATCTCTACACCATCTTCTGGACACATATTAGCGTGCATGACTTCATCCTGCTCATAACGCAAACCAGGATTGATCCTACCAGGAGTAAATTTATGTACTATTATCATTTCATCTAGTTCTGAACGGAAACTTTCAGATACAGATTCGTAATAATCTGGTGTCGTAAGGAACCCTGTAGCACTTCCTACAACGTTTTCGTAAGCTAATAAGGCTACACCTGGGGTAAATGTTAAATTACCACTCTCGTTGCTGTGCCATAACAATTCACCTTCAGCGAACATACCAAGAGCATTGCCTTGCTTGTCTTTCTTTCCAGTAACACGCATCACGTGTTTTCCTTCAGGACTGGTTTCCTGCATACGGGAGATATTCTGTAATCGTATCCTATCTACTTCGTCTATGATAGGATCATTTTTAACAGCGGCTTCTACTGCTTGATGCCATTTCATACCAGGATATTTTTTGAGGATGTTGTAACGGATATTGTAACGTGTGTCACCAAATTTCATACACCAATCAGTTTGATCTTCCCAACGTAGATTACAGTTACGTATTATAGTGACTAGGCTTCCTAGATGAATTTTACCAATAGCGATCCATTCTTCATCCGTAAGATGCTGGAAATCAACATCATCTATTATGATGCCATATTGCCCTAGTCCTGGAATGTGTGATACCTTCATAAAAAAGCCCTTAATTTTATGTATTTAAGGGCTCTGTGTGATTTGATTATTGTTATTGGATTAGCCTAGCGTCACCCAAGAACTTCCGTTCCATCCTTGGAATTCACCTGATGTGCTGTTGTAAATCATAGTTCCTGCTGTGACAGCTGGTCCTGTCATCGCTGTGCTAGTATTAGTTTGTGAAATGTTTATTCTATAATTACCCACACCGCCAGGAGTACCATCACGTTGTTCTAAGATCGCTGTACCTGGATCAACACCGAATCCTGTTATTTCCATACCAACTCTTAGATAACCTGCTGATACTGCTGTTACAGTTAATGTTGGTTCTGTACTGTCATCTGCTATAGAAGCTGTAAATGATGCTTGTACTGGACGAGTAGCATCTGTGTAAGTTTTAGCGATAGGATCTCTACCTTGGAAGCTGGTATAACCTGGAGTACCTGCGCCGTCACTATCCGCTACATACATTTGTATAGTTTCTGTATTACCTTCTAGATACATAGTACCAAACAATGCGTTACCTGGAGTAGGTGTAGGTGCTGGTTTATTGTTTTGTAAAGGATCTACACCGTTAGTTAAATATGCAAACTGATAGGATGAAGAACCAAAAATACCATTTGAACGCATAATCCATTGGCTAAATGGTTCAGCACCAGTGTTATTATTCCCACCGAAGAAGAAAATATCAGCCGCTGGATTATCAGCCGCTGGGTTTGGATCTTCACCGTTTCTTGCACCAATTAACGCCGCTGTTGGAAAAACACCAACTCCGTCGAAGCCTTGGATTCTTATACCACCTAGTGATCCGAAAGATGTTGCTGTTGTTGATGTAGGACTTGTTAGGGATCCGCCAACTACATTTATATCAAAGAATGCTGTTTGTGAACCATCAGTTACACCATTTATTTCAGCTATTGTAATTTGATTTGAAGTGACACTTAATTGAGTAGGTGTTGTTGAAGTGCCAACAGTTAATGTATTAGTTGAACTGGTTATCTGTGGTATAGAAATAACACCGTTAGTACCATCTACTATAATCGATGAATCATCACCAAACACGCTACCAACTAAGTCGCCAGTATAAGTACCACCTTCTTCTGTACCTGATAAAATTGGACTACCGCCAACTGTAGAACCTGCTGGTAAATTTACCACAGTTCCTGTTGAAGTAATTGTAGATGAACCTAGTTTAATGCTAGAACCACTTAGATATAGATCTCTAAATTTATTAATAGCAGAACCTAGATCGTATGTCGAATCTTGATCTGGAACAATGTGCCCTTTTACTGTTCCATCAAGTTTGATACTTGCTGTGTCTGCATCAACTAATAATGTTGAATCTTCAGCGAAAACCGAACCTTGTATGCTACCGCTTATAGCACCTGTGTATGCTGTTAGATCTACTGCGGCGCTAATAGCGTTTCCTGCATCGTTATATGTAAAAGTGATACCACTGTGGGTACCTGCTTGAAACATAGTATTGACTGTGTCTTGTGCATCCTCGTTTGTATAGCCTGTAATCGCTATACCACCTGATGTAACTCCATCACCGATGTATAATCTTTGGTCGTCTGTAACGTATATTAATTCACCTTGTACTGGTGTTATCGTTACTCTTTCAGCATCGGTTCCTCTACGTATCTGTAAGGGCATGTTTTTGACTCCTGGAAATCTTTATCTATATGTTATTTATCTTGATTGGAATTAAACGGTTGCCACTCACCGCCACGATATTGTATGGTTTTTCCTACATTATCTATGCTTATTTCACCCTCCCAAGGGCTTGTAGCAAAGTCATAGGTACAAGGTTCTGATGAAACCCAGTGTCGTTGAGCTAGTTTTTGATACCATTCCTTGTATGCTTCGTCCATACAAGTATTTATTGCGCAGGATCTACCTTCTCAAATTTTTCTAAAGGTAGTTCGCTCCAATCACCATTGCTCCATTCTAGATGTATCATTCCTGGATATTCCGGCATAGCGTACCAGCAACCTGGTATAAACAATCTATCTAAACGCTGTGCTGATGCTTTATGACCTGGACCTGTTTCACAGGGTATATCTGATATAACTATCCTAAGATTGCTGTAAAGATGAAGCACTCTTAGGTCTAGTGCATATAGATTCATAGACCAGAAAACCATAAGGAAAAACATTAATTTTTTCATTTAAATTGCTCCGTCGAGCTTGCCAGGTTTTTCTGATGTAAAGAAATGTGCGGGAAGAACAAAACTCTCGCCATCCTCATCGATGAAATTTACCACTGCAAACACCTTCATTCCTTCAACTTCGGGTGCTTCTGCTATGCTAGGTATAGTAAAACACCCTGGATGGATTGTTCCATCCGCCTCTGTGGCATAAGCATGGTAAGGATAAAGTTCCTTGTAGGCTTCCATTTGGCATGGTTCATGGGTAAGAACGACATAACCACCTGCTTGATTTGCCATATATACTTCGTGTTCTTCTGCTATACTCGCCGTCGAAAACAAAGTAATTGTTAATAATATTAATAATTTGTTAGGCACGATTCACTCCTCCGTTGTGCGGTCGGTGTGATTGGCATCGGCCACTCTATTATTTACATAAAAAAATGTAACTATTCTGTAACAGTTTATTGATATTCTATGTCTGCGGCTAAAACGAATCTATAATCGTTGCTTTGTGTAATACCCGGTCTATGCCAGATATCCGAAGGATAAATTAACCAACTGCCTAAGGTAGGTTTTACGAAAAACTTATTATCGCTGTCAGGCCCGTTAGGAGCCATTTCTGTTCCTGTATAATCAAAGTCTTTGACATCTTCTGGAATATGTAGATAAAAGACTCCGCTCATTACTTTACTATCTTTATTCTGAGGATGCCAATGATTATGCCATAATGTTTCACGATCTTCTGCTGTTTCCAGATTAGTCATAAAGCTCCAAGCCATAGCGTTTGATACTCTAGCTTCTCGACCTAGATACATAAACACGCTAAACATAAAACTCATTCGCCACTTTAACCAAACAGGTTCAGGTCTAGCAAATAAGTTTTCTTTGGTTTGGAACTTCGGTGAGTTAGTGAAATAGTTTCCATCTGCGATGATACCTTTCACTATAGCGATAGTGGTATTGATATCATCTTGTGATATTACAGACGAAAAATCATATTTCTTACAAAGCTCGTTTTGGTCGATGACTTTCATTTTTTAGTGAAAGGTTCTAAGTTAGGTGGAGACCAATTTGACGGTTTTAATACCTTCCCATCTTCACGCTTACGGACTTTACCTGTTTCAGGATCAATCTTAGCAAAGTTAGTACGCATAACTTCGTTCCAAGCACCTTCGGCATCAAATCCTGCTGAATGTATAGCACCTATAGTTACTACTAAGATATCTGTTAAAGCATCTAGTACTTCTGTCCTATCATTATCTTTGATAGCTTGATTAAGTTCTTCTGCTTCTTCCTCTATCAATCCTAGATACATATTGAATTGATCGTGATTCATCTTATCAACAGATTGATCTGAAGCGATCATAAATTTTTCTTGATCTTTAAAAGGGTTGGTCATTGTTGTTCTCTAATTCTAATTCTCGTTTTTCTTGTTCAATCTCGTCTTTAGTCTTTTTACCTGCTATGTTAGCTAGAAAATCTTCCTTGCTATATAATCCTTCTTGTATTTCTATCAATGCTGATGTTGCCTCTCTATGTCCAGTATCTAGTTTCGGGGTTGATCCTCTACGTAACTGCCTTGCTCTCGTTGCCGCCATTAACACTAGATCAAATTGTCCGCCGGCTACTTCAACGGCTCTATCTCTATCAAACTCCATTGCTATTTTTTTATCTGACATACTATCTCCTTTTTGTTTATTATACGCTATATCTAGTGAAAAGTCAAGTTACTTAGAAGCTAGTCTAACATCCCATGCTAAAATCGTTCTATTTCCTTGGCCTTTCCAAGGATATACAGTATGAGGAATATAACTAGGAAAAATTATCATTTTCATTATCTCTGGACGAAATCTCCATTGATCTACAAAATTAAATTGGGCTGGGTTTCTAGTAATCGGAAGCCTAAATTCTATATTAGCATCCGAAGGAGAACTATCAATTTCTATATCAGGAACATCTATATAGATATTACCACTGATATGAGCTTCATGATTATGCAAGGCTTGATAGTTACCTTGTGATTGTTTGATAGTCCATGCTGAAACTAATAAAGGAATATATGGATCTAAATCACTACGACCATTTTGTCTCATCATAGTATCGATATATTCTTGACATTTTTTTTCTACATAATTTTTTAATATAGTAATATCTAGATTAAATTCATTAGGGACTAATTGTATTTGTTGTCCGCCTCGTATGCTTATGTTAGGATTGCCAGCATCATTGTACTCAGTTTTTGCATGTGCTGTATCAACTATACTTTTTAATTCTGTGAATACATCAGCCGGCACATCATCTATTGCCATTATGGTAGGATTAAAATAAGCAAACTTCATATTAACTCCAATTCAATTTCGATTCTAAATAATTTTTTAAAAATTTATCAACTAATTTTAGATCTTTATGAGCTCTAATATTAGATACTGTTTCTATGGTTTTTAAATCTATGTTGCTTTGTGCATTAAAACATAAATGAGATAATTGCCAATTGTTGGCTTTAAATTTAAACGCTTGTTTTTTCTGTTCTCGGTCTAATAATTCTCTCGCTTGTAGGATATTCATAGTGTCGTGTTCCCACATAAAGATATCTTTATGATAGTTTCCATCTCTCCAATTATATATGTAATCATGATCACCCCATCTAGTTTTCCCAGTATCCATCTCTCTGATACCATACTTGTCTAGATTTCTGCTGATCTCGCTACCATTGGTATAATCATGTATCTTATCTCCGCTGAGATCATCAACACTTAAAGGAAAAGTAATCAATGCTTGGTCCTTCCAATTTTCTTCTAACCAATCAAATGTAGATTGCTGTGACGCTATTGTTTCCTTTGGTAGTCCTATTATGAATGATGTTGCCCCTCTGTAGAACATCCTATCTTTGAAATACTTCTTGATATCTAACAATCCTTGTTTAAGTTTATCAGGATGCATTCCTTTGCTAATCATTTTACCACTGGCGTGATTGAAGGTTTCTATTCCATAATTATGCCCGCCCAACCCCAACCTTACTATGTGTTCCCAACTGTCTGGATGAGCTGTCATTAGATCCGCCCTCATAAAAGCACTAAAGAAAGGTTGGAAATCGATTTTATTTTCTACGACATCTGCAAACTTGATGATTTTATCGATGTCGTCGTTTGCTGTTTCATCTGCTAGGTAATAATTGCGGATACCCCAATTCTCATAATTGTATTTTAATTCTTCTTCGAAATCTTCTGCGTCTCTAGTATGATCCTCTTTTACTCCTAGTATAGGAAAATTACAGAACTGGCAGTTAAATATACATCCTCTAGATAATTCTATTCCTAACCATTCATAAGGTTGTAAGAAATCACGGTTTTCCATCTTATTACGATAGCTCTTCATAGGAAAAGCTGGATAACTATGTACTGCTTTGATTAATTTCCTTTTTCCTAGATGATAAAAATCGAATTTGATAGAACTTGAACTATTTCCTACGAAAGTTTTCGCTAGTTCGAGCATAGCCACTTCACCAAAACTATCTACCCAGTAGTCTATATTTTCCGCAGGAGTCAGTGCTACGCTCTGTCCACCTAACACTCGAGGAATATCAGGATATGTTTCTGACATCCATTTGGTTAAATCAGATAGACTATCAGTCCAGTAATTAAAGAAAGTACTGAAACCAAAGAATTTTGTATCTGAAGTAGTTCGAGAACGGGTAAATTCTTTTAATCCATCTAAAGGTAGATGAGCCGCAAAATCCATAACTTCTACGTCCCATCCATTATTCCTTAGATGTGTGGCTATCCTGTGGGCTCCGCCTCCACGCTGGATCTGCTCAGTGATAGCAGTAAAGATTAAAGCGTGTGGCATTTATGATTAAGCAGTCTTAGATAATTTTGTTTCTAAAACTCTAATCCTATTTTCATAACGAGCACGATCCTTACCGCGCTGTGCTTTACTAGCCATTTCCTTTAACTGTGTGATAGTCAAAGGACCCAGTCTAGGTTTTCCATTTCTAGTTAGCATTGGGTTTGCTTTTTTAACTGCCATAATTACTCCTTGTTATCATTGTTACGAGATTTTGCAGGTCTATAAGATGCCGTTTCTGCTGTGTGCTGTGCGCCAACTAATAGTTTTTTAATGAGTCCTCGTTTGTGTGGATCTGTTTCTATTGATATTAGTTGCTTCAGTGTGCTATCTAATCTAAAATTTGGTCCTGGTTTCGCCATTGTTCTTCCTTCTTGTAAAAAATCTTATTAATTTAATCCAACGAAATTTTATTGCTCGACGGGGCTGTAAATCACCAAACCAATCAATAGATGGTTCCTTTATTATATCACCGTATGCTTTATTTAAAATCTCTGTTTTTTTCAAGCTGGATCCTTAAGCAGTACGTTTAATAATATGATAACCGAATTGTGTTTGTACAGGCTCGCTTAAAGCACCAACTTCTAAAGCAAATGCCGCATCTTCAAAAGGCTTAACCATCGCACCTTTACCAAAGGCACCTAGATTACCACCTGACCTGCCACTTGGGCATTTACTGCCGTATTTTGCTAGATCTTCAAATAACGCACCTTGTTTAATCTGATTAATAATATCATTAGCCTGTTGTTCTGTTTCTACTAAAATGTGACTTGCTGTTACTTGATCTGCCATTTGCTTCTCCTCTATTAAAAATTGGTAGTCCCAACGGGATTCGAACCCGTGTCGCCTGCGTGAAAGGCAAGTGTCCTAGGCCTCTAGACGATGGGACCATTGTCTAATATAGTATTATAGCAAAAAAAATCCCCAAAGTCAAAGAAATTGGGGATTTAGATTTAACCTAAATGTAGATTATTTGCCTGATTTACTCATATAAGCAGTTGCACCAAAAAACATACCTATAACTGATGCTTGTGATAAGAACAACATATCGCTCAATGATGCTAATGTCGCTAATCTCGCTTCTGGTACGAAAGGCATTAGTGGAAGAATCGCATAGACACACATTGATATCATAGCTACCCAAGCCATCTTACGTTGTGCATCTGATTTTTCTTCTCTTAGTTCTAGCTCAAGCATCTCCTTGCCACGAGCAATTTCCTCATCTGTGATGGTTCCATCACCGTCAGTGTCAAAGCGATCCCAGAGTGATCCAGGTGCTAGTTTTTTTCCTTCTTTTGCCATATCGCGCTCCTAATTGATAATGTAATATTATTTAACCAAAAATGTTTTAAAAATCTTTCTGCATTTTTGTAATCATTTTGTAATCTTTTGATGTTTAAATATTACTATGAACTGGATACAAATAACATTATCAATCACAATAGGCGGTATGGTCATTAGTGCTATTTTTATCTGGATTGTATTCATTTATTCAATCATCAGGGAAAGTTTTTCATGAAAAAATTAGTATTAGCAGTAATCCTAACAACAGCAACACAGGTATACGCAGAAACGAAAACAGAACGCAAGGGTTACTTCTATGGTATCCGTTGGGAAAATCAAGATGGTGTAAATGGTGGCAGAGATGCCAACACCTACGGTATGCAGTTCGGTAAGCATGTCAATAGTTGGTTGGACCTTTCAGTATCAACTCGTGTCAAGGACACCACGGAAGGGGTGGAAAGCAACGACACACGTTTAGAAGCGGGTGCAAAATTAAAACACAAACTGTCAGATCGTTGGTCAACTAGTCTATATCTAGGTGCTGGTGACAAGTATGTTAAAAATGATAATCATTCATACTGGGTAGTGACACCTGGAGTCAAGTATAAGATCGATGACAAATGGTCTCTAGGCACAAGTGTTCGTTTCCGTGATAGTTTTGACACTGCCAATCAACAACAGGACACGACCTACGCCACTAGCGTGGGATACAAGATTGATGATGACATCACACTGGATGCCCGTTACAGGATCAAGCGTGGTGACAGTGACTACAACGCATTTGGTTTTGGATTAACTTTTGAGTTTTAGGTTGACAAACTAAATACCTTTGTAGTATAATACTACATTGTTTTACAGGACCACAAGTCCTAACTTTATTAACTTATTTCTCAAAAGGAAACGAAATGAAAAAAGCATTATTGATAGCATTATTCGCACTGCCGACGATGGCGACGGCCGCAAACGATACAGCAACCGAAAGATTAGTTGAGTTTAAACATTTAAACCAAAGAATCGTAGAACTAGAGAAAGCACTTCGCTTACAAACTCTAACAACACAAGCAGTCCGCCAGGACAACTATGATCTAGCTTGTAAAGCCCAAAAAGAAGCAACAACAGCAACACACAACGCAGACGTCCGTGACGTTAACGGCATCAGTGACATGCAGTTTGCAGAAATTTGCACAGTATCAAAAGCAACAACAAAAGCAAAACCAACTTGGTTACAACCAAAAGCTGATTTAAACTTTGAACCAGCAGGTATCTACACGGAGAGAAATTAATGTGTAATTGGTGGCCAGTGACAGACGAGGAATGGGAATACCAATCCAACCCTAAGAAGAAGTAATACTTAATGGGCTGGCGAGAAATTTCCAGCCTATTATTTTGACTACTAAATAAGAATAAGAACTATTTGCATTTAGGAGTTGCTATGAGATTCGACGATAACTATTTTAACCGATATAATCGTAAAAAAACAAAAACTAGTTGACTGAATAATATTTGGCATATATAATATTACTATGATAGTTATTGCCGGATATGGTTACGTAGGCCAAGCATTCTACGACACATTTAAAGATCTTGAAACTTGCGAGATCGTTGATCCTAAACACAACAAAAATAAAATCACAGACTTTGATACCACACACGTTGTTATAGCAGTATCCACACCAGAAGCCAAAGATGGCAGTTGTGATATGACTAATGTTGTTGATGTAGTTAAACAGTGCAAACCTGAAACTGCCATTATGATCAAATCAACTATATCTATAGAAGGCTGGCGACAATTACGTGCAGAATTTCCAGATTATAGGCTAACGTTTAGCCCTGAGTTTTTAAGAGCAAAGACTGCTACACAAGACTTCCAAAAAACAGAACATATCTATCTAGCAGGGCAATGGAGCCATCAATGGATTCCAATACTTAAAAAACGTTTTCCTACAGCACAGTATTCAGTACGCAAAACGCCTGAAGAACTTATTGCCGCAAAGTATTTCCGTAATGCTTTCCTAGCAACCAAAGTAAGTTTCTTTAATCAAGTATATGATATGTGTGAAAAGATGGGACTAAACTTTAAACAAGTACATGAAGTTGTCACAGATGATCGACGCATAGGCAGGGATCACAGTGATGTCACTGAAGAACGTGGCTTTGGCGGACACTGCCTGCCTAAAGACGCTAAAGCGATAGTTAGTACCGCTAAAAAAATAGATGTTGATTTAAGTTTAATCGAAGAATCGATCAAATATAACGAAAAGATTAAAAAATAGATACTACGTTTCGTTGTTAATGATTATCGTTTTACCTATCTCTAGCAATCCGATTGCTCCAGGAACATCTAACGTACAAGAATAAACGTTAATGTCTCCCTCTGTGCTAATAACCGTTGCTACGAATTCTTTGATCCTATCATTCTCTATAGCATCTTTCATAGCATCGATGGTTTCTAATAATCTCTCTTTGTGTTCTTGCTCTTGTTTTTTATTAATTGGTATTATTTCCATAATAATCCTATTTTAATATATGATCCGCGGCACCTATATCTATCGTCTCTTGTGCTGTGAGATAAACATCGCTGGCTGGCAAGAGATGTAGTTTAACAGTATCTTCATTCTTACCTGTCGCTTGTTTTAAAATTTCCAACATCCTGGCATTACAGAGATCAGTCTCTTTCATCTGCGCTTTGATATCATGATATTTGTTTTCTACGGTGTTTGAAAACTGATGACACATGATGCCAGTGTTCTCAGATATATATCTTTCTCCTCGTGTGCCACTAGCGAATATGATAAAAGCCGCTGACATCACAGCACCTGTTCCTATAGTCCTTATAATGTGTTTTGAATTACGCATCATATCAACTAGTGCGAATGCTTGGTACAAATCGCCACCTGTAGAATTAACAAACAAGGTAAGAGTTTTTTGTTTGGGTTCTAGATTTTCATACAGCAACCATTTGATAGCATCATCGACATTGTCTTGTGCGATCTCTCCTGAGAGATAGTGGATAGAGTTTGATAGCAGTTTGCTATCTATAGCATTTGCTGGATCGTATATTTTATCGTTAGACAACGGTCGCTCCTGGTTTATAGTATTTATGAAGCTAGAGTCGATGCTATCTTGTAGTTTTCCCATGCTCGTTTAACGGTTTTATTAGCACTGCTTTTATCTAAAAATACATCACCCCAGTGATGTTTAGGAATAGTATGTTTCATTATGCCCTGTAATCTAGGTTGTAGTATCTTGTGTTCCTTGTATAGATGGCGGACTGTTTCTATAAAACGTATAGTATAGATAGTATCTGGCTTTGGTCCTAGATGATTTAATACCACCCTATCTATGTCTTGTTCCTGCTTGATAGCGGTTGATGATATAATGTATATGACATCATCTATATTAACTTTACCTTCTAAGATATCTTCGATACAGAGGAAGAAATTAAATCCTATCTTCATCGTGGTTTATCTAAGTTTTGTTTTAATTTGTTTATAGTCTCAAACATAAACTGTAGATTCTTTTCTATGTCTGCTTGTACTTCAGTGTGGCTACGCAATGGCATACACGCTGATGTGAAGTTTTCATTCACTGTGATTTCTTGTTTGTGGTCTAGGCAGGCCTGCTTGCTGTCAAAGGTAGCCACAGGTTGTAGATAACCTAGACTAGATATTAAGATTAATTGGTATAACATTTGGTGCCTCTCTTTTACGCTATAGTAACATTATAGCATCAAACGCACCAAATGTCAAATGATTATCGCCATCAAGATGATCAAGAACAATACTATTCCAATAGCTATAAACAACAATTCTTTGTCGTCAAACATCTCGCTCTCCTTTTAAGGTAGAATAATATTTAATCAAACTCTTAATAGTCTTGGGTCCTATATTGCCATTAACAGGTGTTATATCGTTTTCACTCTGATATTCTTTGACTTCTTCTTTGGTATGCGGGAACTTCTTGTACAAAGATTGATCCCATTCTCGGACACCGTGTTCATAGTTCCAGTATGCCTGTCGGGTCTTAGGACCCATCTTGCCATTGACTGGACGTATGCCTTCTATGATTTGGAATATCCTTATCCTATTTACTGTGTCCATCTTAGGTAGATATACTTCACAGTAGGCACCATCACCTTTTAACTTACGCCATAGGCTACAGTCCTTGTCCGTTAGTGTGCTGACTATATGATCCGTTAAGGTTTTTCCAGTCTGCTGTATGCTAGCCACATCACCTACAGTCTTAGCCGCATCTAATGCCTGTGCTACTTCCATAGCTGTGGTAGTGGTAGCGGCGGCACCTGCTCCTGTGGTTCCTATTCCAGTCACAGATACTAATAATGTACAGCCCTGTAACGATAACAATGAAATAAAGAAATATGATTTAATTAGACGTTTCAACAGTATCTGGCCTCATCGTCCAGTTACAGGCCACCGTTCCTATGTTCCATATATGATTATAGGTCTTCCAATCGTCATTTATATTCATACTGTGTGCAAATGCTTCGTGGAGTGTCCTGCAACCTTTGTTTCTATTTCCCTGTTCGATTTCCAGTATTGCTTGATCATAGAGGCTCTGTGTTATGTGCATCTCATTGGCCATTAGATTGAAACAATAGATATACAGACCGCCGCCTATCGCTAGCCATATCAAAATCTTTAGTATTCTATCTTTCATTAGTCATCATCTCCATTAACAATATCGGGGGTTATAGCATCTATGGTATTAACCACAGTCTTACCAGCATACACAACAGTGCTACCCGCGGCATCTACCACAGCCACCGTGGTAGCACATCCTGTGGTACCTAGTATCAATATCAACAAGAGCATGGATATCATAAAACGGAATACCCATTTCGCTTCTCTGCTGTGGCTGGTTTCCATACAATCCTTTCCGGTAACGAAATTAATTATCTTCTTTAACATATTGTAACACCATTTCTCTCGCTCGTAACATATCTTTTTCCATAAAAAGTTGAAAGGTATTAGATTCCTTCATCACTTTGCTTGAGTTCATGCTTAGGCTATCTATACCGTTGAAATAATTCAAGAACGCTTGTCCGTATCTATATTCCGGATATCTTATCTTGGCTAACAAAAACCATTTCTCGAACTCCTCGAATTCTTTCTTGGTTATATGATTAGGCATATTTCAGTGCGAACAGAGTCGCATCATTCTCCTTTTCGAAGTACCAATAGCGTGTATCGTTCTTAATCATATCACGGAACTTGCCTTCGCAGTGTTCCAAGCACCAACAGAGTTTGTCTTCATAGTCATCGCTGTGTTGGGTAGGTACTGGGTGGTAGTGTGATAGGAGTTCTATCAACTTGTCGTGCTTCTGTATAGTCTCTGGTGACATCTGCTGTGCTTTCATATTCCTGGATTAGTCATTAGATGATAGGCTGTGAGTGCTGGACCCGTTAGTGTCACGAACACTTGATATTCGTGATGGTGTTGTTCTTCGTTGAAAATCCTATTGATCCTAACAGTTTCTGAAGAATTCTCCATTAACCACTTGCCCATTTTGCTTCTCTGCCATACATAGACGTGTTCGTCTGCTACACGATCAGGGTCTTCTATATCTCCAACTTTGCATTCAAATGCTAGGATAGTTTGTTTATCTATAGCCATATCACTATTATAGCATTATTCTAATACTGTGTCAAATAGAATAAATACGTATATAACCAAACAGGAGCGAAAAATGGGTGAAGTATTTAAATTAATTGCTGATGTAGGATTTCCTATCGCGGCGGCTTGTGGTGCAGGATATTTTGTGTTCCTGTCAGTTAGATTTATCCTAGATGGTGTTACTGGATCCGTAAATGGTTTGAAAGGTATCATCATAGCATTAGACAATAGGGTAAAGACTATGAACCACGATGTCATCCGTATTGACATGCTAATGTCAAGCGCTCTTGGTGTTAAGCCAGACATTGATAGGATAGCCAGGGCAGACGGCAAGAACGACGCCCGTAGAGATTAAGGAGCGAGGAAATGAACGAACAGATTAAGAGGCTACCTGGTAAGTTTTTATGGACCACTATCGATTTATTAAAATGGTTCGGAATCGGAGTAGCGATTGGATTAATTTTAGGAGTAATATTTTAAATGGCAAAAGTAAAAACTACGTCTTTAAGCGTACATGAACCAGTACATAAAAGAACCAAACAAGGTACAGGTAAAGTTAAAACCAGTTCTATGAACAAATCAGAAAAAAAGAATTTCAAGAAATACAGAGGGCAAGGTAGATAATGTTATTACCTAGAGATTTCGATAGAGAGAGCTGGGAAGCCAACGAAAGAAAGTTCCGCAAAAAACCTCTGATACCAACACGCTTGTGGTTAAGCCTTTTAGTAGCATCACTGATGCTGTGGTACCACGCATAATGGATTGGAGACATTTCTTTATATCATCCGTAATCATATTATTAGTCTTTCTAGGACTGGCATTTCTATGGTATGATTTGGTAGATGATGAGTTTTTTGATGTAAGATTACATACGATAACAGTAACACCTGAGGATAAAAAATAATGGAAGGTATCGGAGATTTAATAAGCACCTATGGTTTTCCAATCATAGCCGCAGTAGGTTTAGGATATTTCGTGTTCTATGTTTGGAAGTGGGCCACTGAAGAAATAGAACCTGTGTTGAGCGAAGCCAATCGAACATTGATAGCACTGATAGATAGAGTTCGTATGCTAGACAATGATTTGATACGTTTGAATCAAAAGCTCAATACCGTGCTACAGATGCGAGAGAAAGAGAATAAACACAAAGTAGATGACATACAAGACAGCATCAAAGCTGAAATAGGCGAAGGCGAATTCACTGCCAAAGAAGAACCCGTAGAAGAAAAGAAAGAAGAAGAAAAACCTAAGAAGAAAGGTTTCCGTTACAAATAATTATTTCTCAGTGGCTACGAACGCACCGTTCCACGATTTAGGAAGTTTCTGTGTTTTCATCAAAGCACAGCGTTCGATCCAGATATCATAATACTTGTCCATCTGTCCGTCAAAACTTCCTTTGAGTTTCTCACACATTATAGAAGCCTGTGTAAATTTCTGTGCTTTATACATTTCGTGCATCTTTTCGTGCTGTTCTTTGTCCTTGGTATAATCACCTCGAACACGCAGAGCGGTCCAGATAAAGTCCGGAGTGGATTTGCCTTTGGGCTGTAGATTATCTAAGAACAAGTAGAAGAATTTATCAGAAGTCCGTTTGTAAGTCTCGTTACCGATGATACATAACACACCGTATGCTTTACATCTCGCTTCTAGTCTAGCCGCGGTTGAAACCATATCACCTAGGATATCATAACTGTGTCTCTGTGTCGAACCCATCTCACCGATAAAGCCGTCGCCTGAATTAACACCAAAGCCCATAGCGGCTGGTGGAAGTCCTTGTGCTTCTGCTTGTTTGGTATAAGCATCCACAGCGTCTAACATCTGTAGTCCCGTTTCAACTATATTGAAAGCGTGATTGTCATCGTCGATAGGAGCACCTTGTATGTGCATACTAGCATCACCCACATACTTGATAACCATACCATCGTGATCCAATATAGGTTTAGTGATAGCATCCATATAGCCATTCATATAATCGCCTAGCCCTTTGACATCATCACCATAGTGTTCGCCGATTGGAGTAAAGCCACGTAAATCACTAAACATAACTGACACATCTTTCTTGACACCACGCTTGATTAAGTCTGGATTTTCCTGTAGCATCTTAACCACTGTTGGCGAACAATAGCCTGCGAATTGTTTCTTGATGGCCTGTTTCTGTAAGAATTCACTGACGAACTTGACACCATATGCGTGTAGCAATATCAATGTTAACCCGCCTAGCAATAGCGTGCCGTCGAATAGGTAGAGATATTTGCTGTATAACCAGGTTGTCGCTGGCACAATCGCCGCTAGTGCGACGATCCCTACACCTAAGCCCACATACACCCAACGGGTTAAAAACAGCAGTAAAACGGTTAATGCGACTAAGGCAAGCAGTTCAGCACCCGGAGCCCAATCAGGACGCTGGATGTTTGTTCCACTTGCCAAGGTTGCAATCACAGAGGCCTGCATCTCTTGGGGCCATAGTTCTCCACGGCTGGTTGCTATTGGATTAGCGATTCCTGCCGCCGTGGTTCCTACGATTACTATACCTGAATCAAATGTATCTGGTAATTCTAATAGACTGTATGATTGAGAACGTTGTTGATAATCGATCCATACTCTGCCCACGGGATCAGTTGATATAATGCCAAACTGTGGAACACGCAATTTATCGATACCTATTTCTGAGAATTTGATTTGGAAACTGGGATCACCTGCTAGTATCCTTAATACTTCTAAACCCATGCTAGGATATAATGTATCACCACTCTTAACCACCATTGGCATCCTACGAGTGACACCATCCACTTCTGGGAAGGTGGAAGATATGCCCGTGCCATACGCACTGGATTCAATCGATTCGATACTGGCTACTATTCCATCGTACTCTACTACTTTGCCCGATGGATCTCCGATCATAACAGCACCTGGATTACGTGGTGTGTTCTTGGTAGTGTCACTGCCAAAGTTAGGTAGCACCACGGGATATTCTTTCATAGCCTCTGCTAGTACAGCGTCTTTGCCCAATCTATCTTGCTCTGGCATCAAGACATTGAATACCACTAGTCCTGCACCTCTGCTATATAAATCTTTGATTATATCAGCATAGACATCTCGGCTAAATGGCCATTGTCCATATTGTTCTAATGCGGATTCATCTATGTTAACAGTTGAGATAGTGGTTTGTTGTTCTGGAGTGCTGGTGATTAAAGTATCAAAGTATCTTAGTTTGATGCTTTCTTGGAAGATTGGTTGTTGTAGTGTTACATATACGATAACAAATAAGGTTATCAGAG
>Ga0222715_10001004_pt1 | contig 27760 bp, 29 predicted proteins | sample C33_9DmetaG_FD_165056 | JGI IMG/M metagenome (GOLD analysis project Ga0222715, IMG submission 165056) | Estuarine water microbial communities from San Francisco Bay, California, United States - C33_9D | ecosystem: Environmental > Aquatic > Marine > Unclassified | place: USA: California...
ATGATATGATAATAATGCCCAGTTTAGTTTTAGATAAAAACACATCAGAAGTTTTAAATGTTAATGCCGATACGATTGCTACCGAATTAGCTATTAATTTATCTGCAAGTAAATTAATCTTTGTTTCTGATGTCCCATATATAAAAGATAATATGGGTAATAGAATTTCTTCAGTAGATGAGGATATTGCCAAAAAATTATTTAATGAAAAAATAATATCTGACGGAATGGTTGTTAAAGTTGAAAATTCATTATATGCCCTTGAAAAAGGAGTTCAAAAAATTCATATCATCAGCGGTGAAGTAAAAAATGCCCTTATTAATGAATTAGAAACTGAAGACGGAATTGGCACCGTATTTCAAAAAAAATCACTAGATTATTAAATTTTATTTAAAACTTTTTCTAATATTCTAATTCCATTTCTAATTTCTTTTTCAGAAATTATTAATGGAGGGCTAATTCTAATGGTATTTCCTTGTACCAAGGTAGTTATTAAATTATTTTTCATTAGTTGATTGAATACTAACTTAGCTATGTTGGTATTATGAAATTCTAATCCAATTAATAGCCCTAATCCTCTTATCTCCTTGATAGTTTTTGAATGTTTTTTTTCTATATTTCCTAATAATTTCATTAATAAATGTGATTTTTTTAATACTTTTTGCAAAAATTTAGGTTTATTAATTGTATTTAAAACTTCGTACGAAACTCTTGTTTGTAGCATTCCTCCGCCAAATGTAGATCCGTGAAATCCAACTTCTATTTTGTTGGATAAATTTTTATTTACTATTGTTGCCCCAATTGGAATTCCACCTCCTAGTCCTTTGGCAACTGTAATTATATCAGGTTTTAAATTATAATGTTGGTATGCGAATAATTTACCAGATCTTCCCATACCGGCTTGAATTTCATCTACAATTAAATAGATATTATTTTTCTTACAAACTTCTTTAATTGATTTTGCAAATTCTTGAGTGCAAACATTTACACCACCATCTCCTTGAGTAACCTCTAAAATTATTGCAATAGTTTTTTTAGAAATTAGTTTTTTAAGTAATTTGCTATCATTAAATTTACAAAATTTAACTTTTCCTGGAACAGGACCAATAGATGATTTGTATTTTTTATTACTTCCTAATGATAATGCACCAATAGTTCTTCCATGAAAAGAAGAACTCATTGCTATAATTTCGTCTCTTTTTTGAGCAGCCCCAATATTTCTTATAATTTTAATTGCAGCTTCAATGCTTTCTGCACCAGAGTTTGAAAAGAATACATCACCGTTATTTGTATTTTTAGATAGTTTCGCTGAGAGCTTGAGTTTGAATTCGTGTAATTGGGATCCTGCTAAATGCGTTATCCCTGTTTTAATTTGAGCTTTAAGCGCATTGATAATAGTAGGGTGATCATATCCAAGCGAATTTACCGCAACACCAGCTGAAAAATCTAAAAACTTTTGATTATTTTTTGAATATAAATATGAACCTTTGCCTTTATGGATTTGAAAATTTGTAAAATTATAAGTTTTTAAAAGCTTGTTCATATTTCTATATTGATTTTCAATTTATAAAGTTCGTTATAAATTTCCATGCTTTCTTTTAGGACTGCTCTGTAGGCATCAGGTATCTCTATTTCTTTTTTTGAGCTATAGGGATTAAAACAAGTACTTTTCTTAACACTTTCATACCAATGAACATGCCATATACCATCACTATTTCTTTCACCTGATGGCCATTTAGTCATAGATGATTGGAAGTCTATATTGAGAATTTTACAGAGTGTTTTTAATGTTTTTTCGGGATTTTTTAAAATATCATCACTAAGTATAATTGGACATTCTACAGCGTTTTCAGTTAGATAATTATAAATCTTCATTTGCTCTCTAAAACCAATATCTTGAATATCGACTATTTCATTTTTTTTAGAGTAGGAGTTAATTACTTCATCGGGTCTTCTCAATAAAATACAATTTTTACAATCTAAAATCCATTCAAGCGGAATTTCATGCAGTAAATGATGTGTCATGTGTTTTAAATAGTAAATTTTATTATCTTTAATTTTTAACTGAATTTCTTCCATGAGTCCCTGCAAGTTAGTTTTATAAAAATTTATTATCTCTTGAGACATAGGATGATTTTTATTAGTTTGTTTTAAATAATATGCATAAAAGGGTTCATCCCATACTTCAGTTCCTTTTCTATTTTCAAAAGACCTCATAAGGGCGGTACTAATATTCCGTGGACCAGACCACATGTTTATAATCATTGATTTATCAAAGATAAATATGAGCTTCTTATTTGTGAGGATATCTTGTTTTTTTTAATATCAAATTTTTTATTGTTAATTTGATTGACAGGAATTACGTTTGCAAATGTTCCTGTGATAAAAGCCTCATCGGCATTTAAAACATCTTTTAGTTTAAAATTTTTCTCAAATACGGGTATTTTATTTTTTTTACAAATTTTAATAACATTACCTCTAGTTATTCCTCTTACACAAAATTTACCAGAAGAAGTATAAACTCTATTATTTTTGACATAAAAGAAATGAGTTGAGTTGCAGGTTGCAATGTTTCCATTTGGGTCATGCATTAGTGCCTCATCAAAGTTTTTCTTCTTAGCCTCGATACAAGCTAAAATACAATTTAATTTACTTAATGAATTTAATTTAGGATCTTGGACATTTTCTGGACCTCTAATCGTATTAACAGTGGTTAACTTAACACCTTTTGAGTAAATACTTTCATCGATCTTTTTATATTCAGGTATTATTACTATTGTTGGTTTTGAAATGGTAAATGCTGGATCTTGATAGGGTGTAGATTTAATTCCCCGTGAGACTACAAGTCTGATATGTACATCAGTGCTCATCTTATTTATTTTTAAAGTTTTAAGAATTTCAGTTTGAATTTTTTTTTTAGAAAAGTGTATTTTCATACCAATTTGTTTTGCATCTATAAACAATCTGTCTAAATGCTCTTTTATAAAAAGTAATTTTTTTTTATGAAAACGAATACCACTCCAGACACCGTCACCTAGAAGAAATCCTGAGTCAAATACAGAGATTGAGGCTTTATCTCGAGTAAAAAACTCACCGTTTACATAAATTTTAATATTATTATTTCTTGGGTCTTTAATAAAATCGTGGGTTGAGGTCATTTAAAACCTCCATTGTTTAATTTTATTAATTAAGAAATCCCTAAAAGCAATAATCTTAAGGCTTCCTTTAAGGTTTTCGTGATAAACCATATGCACTTCATAAGTAGGGCCTTCAATTTCTGGCAGTACTTTGACTAAATGGGCCTTATGCTGAACCATATAATCGGGTAAAGCAGCTAAGCCAGCACCTGTTTCAACTGCAACTAAAAGTCCATAAAGGTTGTTAATTGTAATATGTGGTTTTCTAATCTTTTGATTTTTTTGAATACCTGTTTTCAGTATCCAATTTGTGTCTGATAAAGGTGATGGTTTCCCTGTTCCATATGTGATGAGACGATGTTGATTAAGATCTGATCTTCTATAAGGCATACCTTTTTCATTTATATATTGGGCAGAGCCATATATGTGATATTTGATAGTTGCAATATGTTTGGAAACTAAATCTAAATGTTTAGGTCTACGCATCCATATACCAATATCATAATCTTGCCTTAACATATCTTGTTCATCTTCAGAATAGTTCAGCTTTAAGTTTATTTCTGGGAAATCTTGAATGAATTCATTTATTCTTGGACTTAGCCACATAGAGCCAAACCCCACTGTTGTATTAATCGATAAGTTACCTGATGGTGTAGATTTAAACTCAACTATTTTTTTCTCAATTGAATTTAAATCAGCAAATATTTTTTCAGTCTCTTCAAAGAGATAAGCTCCTTGTTCCGTAAGAGTGAGGCCTTTTGTATGTCTTTTAAAAAGTTTTGTTTTCAAACTATGTTCTAAGCTTTGTATTTGCCTAGTGATAGCAGATTGACTTAAGTTGATTGTACCCATAGCTTTAGAAATACTCCCCGCCGTCGCTACGTGATAAAAAGTTTTAAGTCTATCCCAATCCATTGATCAGCTTATTAAAATCTGCATTTAAAATTAATATATCTAATAAGTAGTATTTATTTTGTGTATCTAAATCTAATAATACATTTTTAGCATTATTTAATTCATTTTTGCTTTCAATCAACTCAGTAACACTTATTTTTTGAGATTTATAGAGAATTTCATTGCCTTTTAGCTTTAATTCTAAGGATTCAATTATCTTTTTTTGATTTTCAATCTTTTGGTTGTAGTAGTTATGATTATTCCAACTCTCTATGTAAGTGTTATGAAGATCTTTTTGTAGGTCTTTGTGGTCTAGAAGTTTCTTTTGATACTCATATTTACTAATATCAAATTCATTTTCATCTTTAAATCCATCATATAAAGGGATTGAAACTTGGAGGGAGAGGGTAGAGGCCCTTCTATGATCAACGGAATTAGAAAATTGGTCGTTATCAGTTAAGGAATAAGTTAAATCAACTGATGGTCTGAGATCTTTCTTGCCCATTTCTAATTCGGGGAGGTAGGTTTTTTCTAAATATTCTAAATATTGGCCATAAGAGCTATCTAAAATTTCTTTAAATGATTTTTTTTTAATTAATTGATTATTAATATCGAGTATCAAATCAAAATTTATATCTTCATCGTTGACCTCAAGATCTAATAATTTATTTACCTGAAGCATTAAGTTATCAATTTGACGATCAAAATCTAATAAAAGGGTTTGTGCATTTATTAGTTCATTTTGAAAATCAAGTAAGTCAATTTTTGATATTCTATTTGCATTAAAAAGAATTTCTGCTTCTTGAACTCTGTTTTGATAAAAAACTATATTTTCATTTTGTCTTTTTTTCTTTTCAACTAAAGATTGAAGATTATTGTATCCATGAATTAATTCTTTAATTAATAATTCTTTTTGATATTGACGAAGGAAATTCAATGCTTGATTTCTACTCTCTGTAGCTATTAAGTTTAATTGCCCAAATCCACCATTATAAAGATTAACGGTAGCACTTATAGAATTAATATTAGAGTCAGTTGTTGAAGTGCTGGTGGTTGATGATGTGCTATTAGTGCGAGTATAAGAATAGTCTATTGTGGGAATATAAAGTGTATCAACATTCTTGTAAGTTAATTCATCAATCAATTCATCATAATTAAATGATGAGTTTGTTTCATTTTTATCAATTAATATTTTTACAAGTTCTGAAATGTCATAGCTATGTGCGCTATGATAAAAAAAGAGACCTACAATTAAAATTTTAATTATTTTGAATTTTTCCATTGTTTTTCTAAATTAGAAAGGGTCCATTTTAATTTCTGTTGATTCATTTTTTTTTCCATCTTTTTGAAACGTTTTTCAAATTTTCGATTTGACTCTCTAATTACTGTCTCGGTATCTATGCCTAATTTTCTAGATAGATTAATGCATGAGAACAATAAGTCACCTAGTTCCTCTCTTATTCTTTTTTTGTTTTTTTTATTAATTTCAACAGAGAGCTCTTTGGTTTCTTCTTGAACTTTTTTAAGCGTATCTTTTGCGTTATTCCAATCAAAACCCTCTTTTGCAGCTCTTTTTTGAAGTTTTAGAGATCTAGTAACAGCTGGAAGTGAAATACTAATTCCATCTAAAACTGAGGTGGCACCTTTGTTTTTTCTTTCAATTTTTTTTTGATATTCCCAAAATTCATTGACATCTTCTACTGACTGGATCGACTTGTCCCTTAAAAAAATATGTGGATGTCGTAATTTCATTTTAGTTACACTTTTTTCTATAACATCATAGATATCAAATTTATTTTTTTCGGATGCGATTTGAGAGTGGTAAATAACTTGTAATAATAAATCTCCAAGTTCATTTTCTAGTTCTTTAATATCATTATTCTCTATTGCCTCAACAACTTCGTATGCTTCTTCGAGTGTATACTTTGATAGGGATTTGGATGTTTGTTGAATATCCCATGGACATCCATTTTTAGGATTTCTTAGTCGTTTAACGACATCAATAATATCTTCTAAATTCTTTTTAATATTTTTTTTTACCATGCTAGTGCTTGTGCCTGAAATATTTGACTTTTATAGCTCCGAATATCTGCGTATGCATCATATATTTTATTTTTCTTTCTTGCACAAAGAATAAACCCTTCACTCCAGTCAGTTGAGGAAATAGCACGATGTCCTCTTTTGTTTAATTTATTAATAAACTGAGCAAATCTTTCCTCGACGATTAGTTGCTTATAATTAGGATCATGGGGATGAAAATAAGCAGGAAAATGATCCGAAGATATTCTCGGCTCATTTAAAGAAATATCGATAGGTTTTTTTGCAAATAAATAGTTCATTAAAAATTGAGACTGCCATTGGTCTTGTGCATCACCGCCCATAGTCCCGCACGTAAAAAGTTCTTGTTCTTTAGTATTAATCATTAATGTTGGACTAAGAGTAGTTCTTGGTTGTTGATTGGGTTGAATAAAATTTACATGACCTGGCTTGGAAAGATAGAAAGTCATCAAACGATTACCCATTGGAAAACCTAATTCTTTAATAACTTCATTTGAACGAAGCCAACCACCGCTCGGTGTACAGGAAATGACATTGTTATATTTATCGATAATGCTGATATGAACTGTTCCTGCACCCCAGGGCTTAACATCCTGCGTTAAGGGTAGAGAAGAGCGATTTTTAAGAGGATCACCTGGGATTATTTGTTCTATAGCTTTGTTTGTAATCAATTTTAATCTTTGATTAAGGTAACGATCGTCTAAGAGATGTTTAGCCTGAACCTTTAAATTTTCTTTACCCGAAAAATACATTTCTCTGTCCGCAAAGACTAATTTTAATATTTCAGTAAAATCATGGATTGATTTTTCATTATCGAGGCATTTTATTTTCTGCTTCTGAGCTAGCTTTAATAGCATAAGTGATGTTAATCCTTGCCCCCATATATTAGTCTTATGGAGTTGATAATCTCCGAACTTTACTGAAATTGTTTTTTCAAAATGAGTGTTAAAATTATCAAAATCAGATTTTTGAAAAAACCCATCATTTTTTTTGGAATAATTTAAAAATATATTTGCAATATCACCTTTGTAAAAAATATCATGCAACTTATTGAATTTAGAAGCTCTGGAACCTGATAACTTTTTTTCACTATTAGATAGATAGTCTAATAAATCTGCGTAAGGTTTATTTTTAAAAATACTTCCCGTTTCAGGAACATTATTTTTTGAATCAAGGTATAATTTTGCTGAGCTTTTCCATTTAGTAATAAACTTTTCTCTTAATGCTTTTAAGCCGTATTTATTTTGATTAATAATACCGGAATGAAGAGGGAAGCCGTTTTTAGCATAGTATTTTGCATAGGCTGAGATGGTTTCAAAATTTAAGGAACCATATTGCTCAAGTAATCTAAAAATTGAAGAAAATACTGATGGTACACCTGCAGACAGAATGCCCTCTTCAGGAATTTCAGAATAACCTCTTGTCACTAAGTTTATAAAATTAAAATTTTTTGGCGATATTGTATTACCATTTAAAACAATTGGATTTTTATTTGCTGGCTTTAAAATCATAACTCCTTCACCTCCCATACCAAACATTTGAGGGTTAACCAATGCCTCTACTAAAATTGCTCCTGCAGCTGCATCAAAAGCATTGCCCTTATCATTATTCAAGATTGAAAATGCAGTTGTGGCAGAAAGATTGGAGTGAGTAGCAATAGCACCGTTCATTCCTTGGTAAGAAGGAATGAAACTATTCGAGGAGTTATCTTTTGAATAAGATCTGCTATTAATCATTTTTTATATAGTTATAATTTCTTCAGATGAAGTTGGATGAACTGCTACTGTCTTTTTAAAATCATCGAGTGTATTACCAACAACAACATTTATTGCTAAAACTTGTATTAATTCAGCAGCATCATCGGAAACTATGTGAATGCCAATAATCTTTTTAGTCTTTTTTTCTAAAACAAGTTTATAAAACGTATCCTTTTCTTTGTTAAGGAAAGTTTTTTTCATAGATTTAAAACTGGTTGTAAGTTCATAGGCGTCAATTTTATTTTTTTTAGCCATTTCCAATGTCATTCCTACCGTCCCAATTTGTGGTGATGAAAATACTGCCGTTGGTATATTCGCAAAATCATAATCAATTGTCTGTTTATTATTGAATAATTTATCCGCTAAGAAGTGACCTTGTCTGATTGCTACAGGTGTTAGATTAACATAATCAATAACATCTCCAATTGCATAAATGTTTTTTTCATTTGTTTGAAAATGACGGTTCACTTTAATGGAACCATTTTGATTTAAGTGAATATTAGTATTATGGAGTTCTAGTTTTTCAATATTAGGAACTCTACCTAGGGCCGATAAGACATAATTAGTATTTAATTTCTTATTATTATTTAAAGTGACCTCTAGAATATTTTTATTTTTCTTAATACTTAAAATTTTACTTTCAAAATGAATTCTAATTTTTTGTTTTTTGATCTTGTCCATTAAGAAATTAACGATTTCATCATCGAAATTTTTTAAAATTTTTTTTCCGCGATAAACCAAATCAACTTGAACACCTAAATTTGAAAAAATATTAGCAAATTCAATTGCAATATATCCACCACCTTCAACAATCATTTTTTTGGGCAGTTTTTTTAATTCAAATATTTTATCGCTATCATTTAAATATTCGTTACCAGAAATTATTTTAACTTTTCTTGGAATACTACCAGTGGCTATTATAAATTTTTTAGATCTGTAAATTTTATTTCCAACTTTAATGGTATTTGGATCTTTAAATTTTGCAGTGCCGTTAACAATTTTTATTTTATTATTAGATAAAATATTCTCATAAATTGAATTAAGACGAGTTATTTCATTATCTTTTTTTTTTACAAAGGAAGACCAATTTAGTGAAGTGTTTTTAATTTTCCATCCATAAGACTCATAATTTTTGATATCTTTATTAAATTGAGATATGTAATAGTAAAGTTTTTTGGGTACACAGCCAACATTCACGCAGGTACCGCCATATTTATTATTTTCTACTATGGCAACTTTAGCACCGTGAACACTTGCAATTCTTGCAGCTCTTACACCTCCAGAACCAGCGCCTATGACGATAAGATCATAAATCATTTATTTTTATATTAGATTGGTCTATAAAGTCATATATGAGTTGGAAGTCAATTTCAAATTCCTCTTATTCTAAGTTACTTGGGCATTTAGAAACGAAGAAGGAGGGCGGTGAAGATATTTACCGAATGAGGGTATCTGACTCTCATTTAAATTCTGGTAAATTTGCTCATGGGGGCTTTCTTATGTCCTTTTTAGATAATGTAATGGGTAACGCTGCTTTTAAGGCATTTGGCAATAAACCTTGTGTAACCATATCAATGTCGACTAATTTTACTTTTTCAGCATCTGCTGGGGATGATTTAATAGCTCAGCCAAAAATTGAAAGAGTGACTAAAACATTATGTTTTGTAAGTTGCCAAGTTCTTGTAAAAAATGAGTTAATTGTAAGCGGTAGCGGTATTTGGAAACTTGTTAACTGGAAAACTCCTAAGACTCTTCAAGAAAAAATTCTCGCTGACGACGGCGGCTGGTAGTTAATCTTTTTTCATCAGATGAGAATGAGCGAAATTACAGCATGTAAGGCATTATTTTTTTGTATTTCTTTTTTTGTGGGTCTTTGGGCAGTTAGAATTCCTGACATTAAGGATCAAATAGGTGTCGACTATAATGGTATGGGATATTTATTCATTATATTTGCCATAGGTTCAGTGTTAACAATGATTGTTGCACCAAAACTAATTACTAAATTTTCATCAAAATATATTTCATTAATTGCCGGATACACCATTAGTATTTTATGGTTAATAGTTCCATTTAATAAATCATTTATGATAATGTTTATTCTAAGTTTTATTTTTGGCGCTAGTTATGGAATTTATGAAGTAATACTTAATTTACAAGCCTCTAATTTAGAGAAGAAATATAAAAAGACCATGATGTCCAGTTTTCATGCTTACTGGAGCATAGGTTTATTGAGCGGGTCAATACTTACTAGTTTATTTTTAGAATACCAATTAAGTTTTATATTAAATGCAATTACCTTCGTTATTATTTTATTTCCACTAATCTATTTAGGTAGTTTAACTTTAATCAAATCTCCAACAGTAGAAAATCAAACTTATTCAGTTTTTTTTAGATGGCCGTTAATCATAGTTATCTTTGTTTTTTTTTCTATTACAGCTGTTTTTTTAGAAGGGGGTACTGACTCTTGGGGGGCTTTATACATGAGAGATTATATACAAGCTGAGGGATTTCAAATTGGTTTAGCTGCAATTTTTTTTAATGGCTTTATGGTGATCGGAAGGCTCATAGGAGATAGGTTAAAAGATTATTACGGTATTTATAATTTTCTTAAAGCTTCTATTCTACTTTCACTGTTAGGGACTTTAATGGTGGCACTGAGTGATAATTTAAATCTATCTATTATAGGTTTTTCTATTGCAGGATTTGGTGTTTCATCCATTATCCCTATTTGTTATACTTTATCATCTTCGGTTAAAGATTTAGATCCTACCCTAGGAATAACTGTAATTACGATTGCAGTTTATGGCGTATTTATGATCGCTCCTTCCCTAATGGGATATATTGCAAATAATTATGGTGTGGAATATGTATATTATCCTATTTTCCTATTTTTTATATTTTCTTCTTTTATTGCAATTTATAGCAAGGGTTTAAAAAGTAATTAATTTTTTTTTAAAATTAAAAAATTACCCAAAATAATTAATATTGCACCTATTAGTAAATTGATATTCCATACTAATCCTTCAAATATACTTGAAACTATTAAAGCAATTAAGGGCATAATAATTGCTACATAAGCAGCATCATTTGCACCAATTTTTTTAATTAATGTTAGATAAAGGCTGAAACCGAATATGCTTCCAAATATAGAGAGATATAAGAGAGATGAGATGTAAGAAAAAGCAAATTCAAAATCAAAAACTATTCCTTTGTATATCAAAAAAACTAATAAACTAAGAGACCCATATAACATTCCAAATCCAGTTACAGGAATTACATTCATGTTACGTTTTGATGTATAAGCTGAAACTAAGTTGCCCAACGATGCAAAATAAGTTGCAATAATACCCAATAATATTCCATAACTTGATCCTTTGGATAATTCAAAATGTATTATTTCATCAAAAAATATACTGATTAAACCGAGTGTTCCGATCAATCCTCCTAAAAGAGTGAGGGGCTTAGGTTTTGATTGATGAAAAATAATATTATTTAAAACATTCATAAATAATATCGCTGAGAAACATAAGGCAACAAAACCACTTATTAAGTACTGTGTAGATAAATAAAAAATTACATAATTTAAATTAAATAAAAGAACCCCCAAAATAAATATATAAAAATGCTCTCTTAAATTAAATTTTAAAGATATTTTTTTTATATAACAAAAAAACAAAATAATAATAGATGCTAAAAAAAAACGATAAAATACAGAGAGCATTGGATCTACTATGCCTAATTGAAATTTGATGACATACCAAGTAGGACCCCAACAAAAAAGTGTTGCAATAAATAAAAATACTGTACTATTCAAATATGCCTTCTTTTGATGTTGTCTCAAAACCAGATCTGCAAGAAATCGATAATGCCATTAATAATACAAAAAGAGAAGTTGATAATCGTTTTGACTTCAAAGGGAGTAACTCAACCATTGAGAGAAATGAATACTCAATAACAATTGAAACAACTGATAATACTAAACTAACACAATTTAATGATATTCTTAAAAATAATATCGTTCGAAGAAACGTAAACCCTAAGTTCATTCACATTAAATCTACTGAGAATGCATCGGGCAATAGGATAAGACAGTTCGTTGACATACTTAATGGCATATCTAAAGATGATGCTAAAAAAGTTACTAATTTGGTTAAGTCTTCTAAGTTGAAAATCCAGGCATCAATTAATGGAGATGAAGTAAGAATTACTGGCAAAAAAAGAGATGACCTTCAGTCTGCAATCGAACTCTTAAAACAAAGTGATATCACTATTCCTTTGCAGTTTCAAAATTTTAGAGATTAGATAAGCTAAAATCACCAAAATCGATTAAAGTTATTTTTGTAAGAGTTTTAATATAAATCAAAAAATCATTCATTTTCACCTGTATAGTTTTAGTATTATCTAAAGGGTGAAAATTGCAAATTTCATATTTTGTAATTTCTTTATCGAGGTAAAAACTAACATCTTTATCTAAATTATTAATTAAAGCATACGGGCTCACAGACCCTGGTCGAACTCCTAATTTTTCATAAAGGTATTCAGAACTTCCAAAGGATAGATTTCCCTGACAGGGTAGAGTATTTTTAATTTGTTTTAAATCTACTTCTCTATCGTCAAGACAGGAAATCAAAAAAAAATTTCGCTTTTTATCTCTTAAAAATAGATTTTTTGTATGCGCTCCTTGCATATTTAAGTCTTTTTTTAAAGAACTCGATTCTTCAACAGTAAAAAATGCCTCATGCTCAAAAAGCTTAAATTCAATCTTATTATTCTTTAATTCTTCTAAAAAATTATTTGCTTCATATTTCATAAGTTAGAGATATTATATTGAAAAGTTTTCCAATGAAGAAAAAAATAGACAGAAGAAGTTTTATAAAAAAAGCTACTATCCCAGTTATTGGCGCTGCAACACTTACTCCTTTTAATATTAATGCTCAAAATACAATTGAATTAAATATGGTAACATCATGGCCTAAAAACTTTCCTGGTATAGGATTAGGTGCAAATAGACTAGCAAAAAGAATAGAAGCAATTTCTGACAGTAGAATTAGAGTGAATGTATATTCCGCTGGAGAATTAGTCCCACCTTTTGGTGTATTTGATGCAGTCTCGGCTGGATCTGCAGATATGTATCACTCAGCTGATTTTTACTGGGGAGGAGTAAGCAAAGCTTATCCATTTTTTGCTGCCGTGCCATTTGGTATGACGGCAGAGGAGATAAACTCATGGATTTATTTAGATGAAGGCCAAAAATTATGGGATGAACTAGGATCTCAATTTAATATCAAACATTTTATAGTGGGGAATACCGGCCCAACTTTATTTGGATGGTTTAAAAATGAACTAAATTCCATTGAAGATGTCTCGAAAATTAAGATTAGAAGTCCGGGAATGGGCGGTGACCTTTTAAAAACTATGGGCGCAACTCCTGTAAATATTCCTGGAGGAGAAATTTTACAATCACTGGCTAGTGGTGCAATAGATGCAGCTGACTGGTCAAATCCCGTAATGGATTTATCCTTCGGATTTTATAAAGTCACAAATTATTGTTATTACCCAGACTTTAAAAAACCTACAGTTTCTATTTCATTAGGTTTAAACGCTTCTGTTTGGAATTCTCTAAGTGCAAGTGATCAAAGTATTATTTCATATGCATGTCAGTCGGAAAATCAACAAATGTTATCCGATTTTATGTTTAAAGAAGTGGGTGCTATTAATAAATTAAAATCGTTAAATGTAGAGTTTAGAAAATTACCTCAAGATGTTGTAATTCAAGCAAAAAAAAATGTGAATGAAGTTATTGATACCTATGCTGATACTCCTATAGCAACCAAAATAAGAGATAGCTATTTTAAATTTTTAGTTATGCGTGAGTCTTATAAAGACTTTGATATTTCAAATTATCTAAATTATAGAAAAATTTAATAGTGTGTGTGGAAGGTTTTCGTTAGATCTACCCTCGTCTAAAAGTTCTTTTAAAAAAGAAACTATTGAAACAAATAAGGATATCTTCCTATTTTCTAATTTTAATATCGCACCTACAGATTGGTCGCCAATTATTATAAAAAAATTAAATAATTATGTTTTTCAAAAAAGTAAATGGGGTTTTGAATTTGATTGGCTTCCAAAAGGAAAAACATTATTCAATATTAGAACTGAAACAATTTTTGAAAAATCATTTTCGAAAGATTTAATTATTTCTAATCGATGTTTGGTTCCGTTTAACCATTATTTTGAATGGAAAAAGGAAGAAAATGGTAAAAAAATTAAATATAAGCTTCATAGTTCTGAGGAACTATCCTTTTTTGGGGCTGTATATCAAAAGGAGGGTGATGATTTGACCTTTTCTTTGTTGACTAAGGAAAGTAACCCTATCACTAATTTCATACATCACCGCAATCCAATAATAATTGCCAAAAAAAATATCACAAAATGGTTTACTGCTGATTTTATTGACTATTTTTCTAATCCTGAGGTTAATTTAGCTTTTAATGAAGATTGATCATTATTTCTTCAATCTAAAGAATGAAAGTAATTTTTCTATTCCAGAAAAATTTGATTCTAGTCTAGCATAGACTTCATCAATTTTGTTAATATGGCCATCTAATCTTTTATATAGTTTATCAATTTTTTTTTCTAAATTATTGATTTTACTGTCATAATTTACAGAACTATTTTTATTTTTAATTTTCTTGGTTATTTTTTTTACAGCCATGATGATTTTATATCACATAATTTAATTTTTAAATAACTGCAATATTTAGCTGAAGCGAACGTTAATTTCGGGTATCCAGTTTTGAATTTTTTGAATTCTATTATCTGCAGAAGGGTGGGTAGATAAAAACTCAGGTGGTGACTTACCTTCATTGGCTTTTGACATTCTTTCCCATATTTTAACTGCTTCTTGATTGTTGTATCCGGCCATAGTCATAAATGCTAATCCTAAATAATCAGCTTCAGACTCCTGAAGCCTACTAAAAGGAAGAGAAATCCCTAAATTAACCAAATAATCATCTGCGGATGTACTTGATAGCGCCCCATCTAAAGCAATATCAATTATTGTTGTGCCAATATTTATGGCAAGTGCTTGACTTGCTCGCTCAACACTATGTCTGGCAACGGCATGGGCTATTTCATGACCCATTACTGCAGCAATTCCATCATTATTTTGAGTAATTTCCAATATTCCTGAGTAAAAGGCTATTTTACCGCCTGGCATACACCAAGCATTTAGGGTCTTAGGATCATCTATAAGGATATATTCCCAACTATAACCCTCTAATTTAGACGATTCACCAATTTTATTGAAATATTCATGAACTGAGTTTGTAATTTTAACCCCAACTTCTTTTATAGCTGTAATATCTTTTCCATTTTGAATTGTTTTTTCCTTTTTTTTGACTGTTTCATATGCCTTTAAAGCCTGTTTATTAATTTGGTCATCTGAATAGATCGAAAGTTGCCTTCTGTTGGTTATTGCCACATCAGAACAGGCAGTTAACAGGAGGGGAGAACAACAAGCACACGAAAATGTTTTAAGAAATTCTCTTCTTTTAAGATTCACTGTATTAATATAATCAAAATAAATATTACATGACAACTTGTTATATTAATGGAAAATACTATCCAATTGCAGAAGCAAAGATCAGTATTACTGATCGCGGTTTTCAATTCTCTGATGGTATTTATGAAGTTATTACAGTCTATAATAAAAAATTTGTAGATTTAGATTTGCATCTTTATCGATTATTAGAATCATTAAAAAAAATAAATATCAAAATAAATTTAAACAGATCTCAATTAGAAAGAATTTCCAAAAAAATTCAAAAAATTAATAATTTAAAGATGGGAATTATCTATATTCAAATAACTAGAGGTAATCAACATCCAAGAGATCACAAATATAAACAGATCAAACCTAATATTATTATTTATTCAATAAAAAAAGATTTAAATAAATTTGATCAAACGGCACTCAAAGGTGCCAAGGCTACTCTTTATCCTGATATAAGATGGTTACGTTCAGATATAAAAAGTATTTCTTTATTAGGTAATGTTTTTGCAGCCAATCATGCAAAAAATAAAAAAGCGCATGAAGCGATACTCTATAATGAAAAAAAATATATTACTGAGGGAAACTCTTCTAGCGTATGGATAATAAAAAACAATGTCTGTAAGACACACCCTTTGACTTATAGAATTTTAAAAGGTTGTACTAGAGCTAAGTTAATTTCATTATTAATTGAAAATAAATATAAGTTTAAAGAGACAATTTTTTCTACCAAAGAACTTTTAAATGCCGACGAAGTGTTTATTACGAGTGCAACTAATTTTGTGATGCCAATTACTAAAATCGATGAACATACAATAGGTAATGGTAAACCTGGCAGCATTAGTTTAAGTCTAAGAAAGTCATTTATTAAGGCTATTTAATGCATAAATACTTTATTATTTTAATTTTTTTGTTCCCTTTGAATATCTTCGCAGGCATTCAAAATGTTTATTTAGCAGGGGGTTGTTTTTGGTGCATGGAAGAGGTTTATCAGGACCTAGAAGGGGTAAATGAAGTTGTATCAGGTTTCTCAGGTGGTCATGTAACTGATCCAAGTTACATGGATGTTGTCACAGGTAATACTGGCCATATCGAAACTGTTAAAATAGTTTTTGATGATGAAATTATTTCTTTAAACCAAATAATAAAGCTATTTTTTTTAAATATTGATCCTTTTGATCCTAATGGGCAATTTTGTGATAAAGGATATTCTTACAGAAGTGCCATATTTATTAATAGTCAAGAAATAGAAAAAATTAGTAATCAATATTTAAACATCATTAAGAATAATCACAAAGATGAATTACAGGTATTATTATTACCATTTGAAAATTTTTATGAAGCTGAGGATTATCATCAAGATTATTATATAATAAATCCAATTAGATATAATTACTATAAATTTAGCTGTGGTAGAGAACAAAGAATTAAACAAATTAAAATTAATCTTTTATGATTAAATTATTAATATTTTTTATAATTATTTTAATATGTGTATATTTTTTATTTGGTAAGCAATTATCCGATAAAGCTAAGAAATATTTTGTAATTTTTTTTATTGTAGTTTTAGCTCTGTTTTTAATTTTTTCAGGTAAGTTAAATTTTTTACCTGTTGCGTTAGCACCTGCTTTATTATTTTTTAGAAGAATATCATCATTGCTTAGTATTTTTAATTTTATATCTAAATCTGCTTTTGGAAAAAGTTTCAAACCAAAAATTACTACCAAATATTTATCAATAGAAATTGAACTGCAATCCAAGCAGGTAAATATAGAAATAATTAATGGTGAATTTAAAGGTAGGTTGTTTTCTAGTCTGTCTCAAAATGAAATTAAGAGTCTACTTGATGAATTAAAAGCAAATGACCCTAGGGGTTATAATTTTCTTAATTTAATTATTAACCAATCAGCTCACTCATTTGGCAAGGGTGGTAGTCAAAACTCAATGTCGGAAGAGGAGGCATATTCTATATTGGGTCTAGAAAAAGGCGCTTCTAAAGAGGATATAAAAAAATCCTATTACAATTTAATGAAAAAATTTCACCCTGATAAGGATGGGACAAACTACCTATCAAATTTAATTACTCAGGCTAAGAATAAGCTTTTAAATTAGATATTTTCATCTATAAACACCTCGCAATGACTAAAGATATCAAGAATCTTGCTATTATCGCCCACGTTGATCATGGTAAAACAACCTTAATTGACAATTTACTAAAGCAATGTGGAATATTCAGAGACAATCAAGCTGTATCTGAAAGAATGATGGACTCTAACGATTTAGAGAAGGAAAGAGGGATCACTATTCTAGCAAAGCCTACCTCGATTATTTTTAACAATACAAGAATTAACATTATCGATACTCCAGGACATGCTGATTTTGGCGGCGAGGTAGAGAGAGTTTTATCTATGGTTGATGGGGTCATTTTGTTAATTGACTCATCTGAAGGACCAATGCCACAAACCAAATTTGTCTTAGGTAAAGCCCTTAAACAAGGCCTAAAACCGATTGTTGTTATTAATAAGATTGATAAATCGGATGCAAGGCCCGATGATGTTTTAAATGAAGTTTTTGATTTATTTGTATCTCTTGATGCCAATTCTGAACAATTAGATTTTCCTGTACTTTACGCCTCAGGTAGAAGTGGATGGAGCGTAAACGATTTAAGTGAAGAAAAGATAAATTTAACTCCGCTTTTAAATAAAATCATTGATCATGTTCCCTCTCCAGATGTCGATGATACAAAACCTTTTGCTATGCTTGTTACTTTATTAGAGTCCGATCCATATTTAGGAAGATGTTTAATTGGTAGAGTAGAACAAGGTTCGGCAAAAATTAATGATAGCGTTCATGCAATTGATCTATCAAAAAAAATAGTAGAAACAGGTAGATTAACGAAATTATTAAAATTTGAAGGAATGAAAAAGATTCCAGTGAATGAAGTCAATACTGGAGATATCGTTTGTATTGCAGGACTTTCAACCGCTTCAGTTGCAGATACTATCGGTTCTATTGATGTAAAAACCCCAATTGAATCAACGCCAATTGATCCACCAACTATGTCAATTAAGATCATGGTAAATGACTCTCCTTTAGCAGGCACTGAGGGAAAAAAAGTTACCTCTACACTTATAAGAAACAGATTGATGGCAGAAGCAGAAACTAACGTTGCTATTACTTTTAGTGAAAATTTAAATAAAGACTCATTTGAAATTGGAGGAAGAGGAGAGTTACAACTTGGTGTTTTGATTGAAACAATGAGAAGGGAAGGCTTTGAACTAACTGTTTCAAGACCTACTGTGGTTTATCAGGATATTGATGGAGTAAAATCTGAGCCATATGAAGAAGTAACAATCGATGTTGATGAAGAATATTCAAGTGTTGTTATTGATGGAATGAACCAAAGAAAATCTGAAATGCTTGATATGAGAGAGTCAGGCTCTGGTAAAACAAGATTAGTTTTTGTTGCTCCTTCAAGAGGATTAATTGGTTATCAAAGTAAGTTTCTAACAGACACTAGGGGAACTGGTGTAATAAATAGAGTTTTTCATTCATATAAGCCTTTTAAAGGTGAAATAACTGAAAGAAGAGCAGGGGCCTTAATATCTACAGGCGATGGTAAAGCTGTTGCTTATGCAATTTGGAAGTTGCAAGATAGAGGCGCGATGTTTATAGGCCATCAAACACCTGTTTATCAAGGAATGGTGGTAGGAGAGCACAATAGAGATAACGACCTTGAGATTAATGTATTAAAAGGCAAACAATTAACAAACGTTCGTGCTTCTGGTTCAGACGAGGCTGTTACTTTGGTTACTCCTAGAATAATGTCCTTAGAGGAAATGATGACTTACATTAATTCAGATGAACTTTTGGAAGTTACTCCTTCTAGTCTTAGATTGAGAAAGAGATATCTCGATCCAAACGAGAGAAAAAAATACGCTAAAGCTAGTAATTTTTAATAATTCTTAACTTTTTTACTAACCCAATATTCAATCTTTCTTGTGATTTTTTTCAATATATTTATAAATTAATATATACTATTAAGTATTTATAATAAACTATTGTTTTTACTGTATTATTTTAATATAATTTATTTTTTAATGTAAATAATCTGCTATTAAATTGTATTTAAAATAGTTTAAATTAAGAATTTAAACATAAATAATCAGTTCCAATAAATGCTTAAAAATCAATAACTTTAGTAAAAGATTCATTTATGAAGTTAAAACTAGAAGCTATTTTTTTTCTAATTAATAAATTTACTACTAAAATAGTTAAGAAACGGTAGTTAATAGGGTAATTTAAGTCAATTTTAAGGTATATTTTTATTTGTAAACTACCTTTGATACTTTAAAATGAATTTTTTTTATTCGAATATCAAAAAGCTCAATAAAATAGGGAAAAATTATAAAAAAATTACTTGCAAAATGCGACAAGGTCAAATATTTGAGAAAAAATCAATTTTTTGAGGACAAACAATATAATCTTTTTTTTTTAAAAATCTACAATGAATATATCTTTTTTCGGCTTCTATTCATACTCCCATAAATTAAATACCCTCTAAAAACGTAAAAAAACCTAAATTAGGATGCTAATCCAGTGGGTAATAAATTGACAAAACTACCTTTAAAATAAAGTATTTTTGATGGCAATATATAAAAGCATTGTTTTTCAATACTTTTTTTTATAAGTATTGAAAAATAAAGGATTATTTAGAAAAATCGGTAAAAAAATCATATTTATCAATGTTTTAGTGAATAAAGCTTAGTTGATATTCGATTTAGGCCATTTTATGGCATCCTCACATCTATCGTCCCCCCAAAAAATCTCATTTTCATAAACAAATGTAGGGCTACCAAAAATACCCTTATTTTTAGCTATTTCGGTATTTTGAAGATATATGTTATTAATTTCATCACTAGTTGCCTTATTGATTGTTTGATCCTTGTTTAATCCTAATTCTGCCATTGTTTCAGATAGATTAGGTTCCAGACCTGGCTCTAAATGCTCTAAAAACCATTTTTTATAGGTAATTTTTGTATAATCTTTAATCCAACCTTCTTTTTTACCAAGAATTGCTATTTTGTTTGCTAAATCGAACTCTTTAAGAGGATAGGGAACGGGTGTTTTGGCATTAAAACCATATAATTGAGCTCTTCTTTGAATGTCTCTCCACATATAATCAATTTTTTGACGTTTTTTTTCTGCCATAAAGGGTACGTTTTCCATTTCGATCATTCTGGCACGAACACTGAAAGGAAACCATTCAAATTGGACATTGTATTTTACTTCTACTTGCTCCAATCTTTGCGTTGATAAGTAAGTATATGTACTACCAATTGAGTACCAGAACTCTATTTTTTTCATATTTATAAATTTAAACCATTATAATGTTTTTGGGTTAGGGTATTTTTTTTAATTTTTACTTTCATGTTCTTAAATACATAATTGTTGCATAATATATATTATAGGAATTTGATATATCAAAAAAACCTTTAAATATCAATAATTTGGCCATCATAAGCTGGTAAATAGTTTACGTTATTTAAATACCTACTTGTTTCATCGAAGTCTAAATGAGCTGTCATATGACTTAAATAAGCTTTTTTAGGTTTAACTGCATTCAACCATTCATTAACTTCGCTTAATGATGCATGTGATACATGAGGATCAATTCTCAGACAACCAACTATCCAATGATCAATATTATCTATATTTTTGAAGTATTCATCCTGGTTATAGAAGCGTTTAACATCTAAATTATAAGCAATTTTATTATCAAAAATAAATCCAATAGAGTCTATATCACCGTGGTTTTGTTGGATTAACTTAATATTTATTCCAAATAAATCGAATTCATTAGATGGATAAATATGGCTAGAAAGTATCGCTGGATAGTAAGAATTAACAGTATTTTCAAATAGATAATTAAAACTATTTAAAATTTTACGCATTGTTTCCTCATTCCCGTAGCAAGGAATAATGTTTTTATTTATTAGATTGATGGATCTAAGTTCGTTTATCCCATGAGTATGATCAGCATGTTCGTGTGTGTATAACACAGCATCAATATTATTGATTTTGTTGTCTAAAAATTGCTGTTTAAGGTCAGGACTAGTATCGATTAAGAGGTTTTTTCCATTTTTCTGGACTAAAATAGAGGGTCTCGTCCTTCTGTTTTTGGGGTTATTTGGGTCGCATTTTCCCCAAATATTGTGAAATAAAGGTACTCCAAAGCTAGACCCGCAACCTAAAACTGTGATTTTTAAGCCTGACAAGATAAGAAACTTTCATAATTATTTGTTGAAATATCAGCTATTTTTGCAAATTCTTGATTGGTTAATTGGCAGTAAAATTCAACTATGTGCCTTAAAAAAGATGGGTGATTGACCTTCCCTCTCAAGGGCATCGGGGCTAGATAGGGCGAGTCCGTTTCAAAGAAAATCTTTTCAATTGGTAGTTTTTTTATCGTGTTTCTTAATTTATCTGCATTCTTAAATGTCATTATCCCGGTTATGGAGAAGTAACAATCTAAATCTATTAGTTTTTCAGCCTGATTATCGTCTCCAGTAAAGCAATGAATTAGTATATTTGATAAATCTCTTCTGTGTTTAGATAGAATATCGATAAGATCATCAAAGGCATCTCTGACATGTATGAGTATTGGTAATTTAAATTTAATAGCTTTTTCAATATGTAATTCTAAAGATTTAATTTGATTTATATGAGAGACATCATAGCTGTAATCTAAACCGGTTTCGCCTACTACTTTAATTTTTCCCCTATTATTTGTAAGGTGAAGATCTAATATCTCTTCCAATTCTTTTAGATCGATTTCTTTGCAAATACAGGGGTGATGGCCAATCGATAAGTCAATAAAGCTATATTTATCAACTAGAGATAAGTCTTTTTCAAAATCATATAAGTTTGAATTAACGGCAAGTAATCTATTAACTTTGTTTTCTTTTGCTTCACGAATAATGATGTCAATATCTTGGATTAAATCTTTATGTGAAAAGTTTACATGTGCATCAACTAACACTTACCTAGTTATCTAACCTCATAAAAATTGGTTCAGGCTTATTAATTTTGAGACTGCCCTTGTTTATAATTTCTTCAAATTTATTAAAATTGAGATACGACTTATCAAGCCCAAATATCAAGAGAACTTTTTCAGCTCCATTCGGGATTACGGGCGCTAAGTACTGTGATAGTTTCAAAATACAAATAGATATTTGATCAAGAACTAACTTCATCTTAATTGGATCTGATTTTCTTAACTCCCATGGAGCTGACCTATCAACATAAGTATTTAAATCGTTTAAATGGCCAAAAATAATTTTTAAATATCCATCAAAGCTATATTTTTCCATTAAATCAAACATTTCTTTTTCTGATGATAAAATATTCTTGTATATATCAAAATTTAAAATTTCTTTTGTAAAATCAATAGTTTGATTAGAATTTTTAAAAATAAAACTTAATACTCGTTGAATAAGGTTTCCAAAGTTATTTGATAGATCTCCATTAATCCTATTTTTCATAGACTCCCTAGAGAAATCGCCATCATTTCCAAAAGGCACTTCCCGTATCAAGAAATACCTAACTTGATCTAACCCGTAATGGTCAATAAGTTCAATCGGATCAATAACATTACCAAGGCTTTTACTTATTTTTTGGCCTTCATTAGTCCACCACCCATGAGCTACAATTTGTTTTGGGGGTTCTAGGCCAGCAGCCATTAAAAAAGCAGGCCAGTAAACAGCATGAAATCTCAAAATGTCCTTCCCTACTACATGAATTCCAGGCCAATATTTCTGATATTTTGGATTTTTTTGATCTGGATAGCCTAAAGCGGAAATATAGTTTGTTAGAGCGTCTAGCCATACATACATTATATGGTTTTTATTATCTGGAACGTCTATTCCCCATTTAAATGTCGTCCGTGAAACTGACAGATCTTTCAATCCACCAGAGACAAAGCTTTTAACTTCATTTAGTCGAGATTTAGGGTGTACGAAGCTTTGATTAGAGTTGTAAAGCTCTAAAAGTCTATTTTGCCACTTTGATAAGCGAAAAAAATAACTTTCTTCTTCAACCCAGCTTAATTCAGATCCAAAAGAGTTAAATTTTTTTCCTTCTTTTTCAACAATTTCATTATCAGCAACAAAAGCTTCATCTCTAACTGAATACCAACCAGCATATTTTGATAAATATATCTCATCATTTTTTACAAGTTTATTCCATAAATCCTGGACAGAAACTTTGTGTCTTTCCTCTGTGGTACGAATAAAATCATCATTATCTAAATTAAGAATACCCGATAAAGCTCTAAAGTTTTCTGACACCTGATCTGTAAAATCTTTAGGGTTTATATTCTTATCTTGTGCAGCTTTTTCAACTTTTTGACCATGTTCATCGGTACCAGTTAAAAAGTAAGAGTCGACTCCTCTTAATTTATAAAATCTTTTTAACACATCAACGGAAATTGACGTATATGCATGGCCAATATGTGGTTTGTCATTCACATAATATATGGGTGTTGTAAAATATTTAGTTTCCATGTTTTAGTATATTTGAATTTAGTCTTGTAAAATAAATAGATATTAAATCATTAGTTAATGTATTGAATTTTATGCTTTCATCAACATCATAAATAAAATCAGAATGTAATTTAATCAAATATTTAAAAAGTTTAGTATTATTTATGTTTAACCTTAAATAATAACTTAAAATCTTAACAAATATTAAAGAACAAAGATTAATTTGATCTTTGTTAAATAGCTTTACCCTTTCAAAAAAATCAACTTGTTTGGATTGGATAAAAGGATCAAAAAGGTCCTTAATAACATCCTCAGAAATATTTTGATTTAAATCAATTAAATTATCCATATAACTTTCTAAATTATTACTTTCTAATTTTTCATGAATTCTGATTACTCTTGCTCTTGAGATTATAGTCTCAGGAATTTTAATTATGTTGGAAGTACAAAAAATGAAATAAGTATCTTTTGGAACTTCTTCAATTATTTTAAGTAGGGAGTTATAAGAATTGTTATTAAGTAAATTAATTTCAGATATAAAAATAACTCTTTTAAGATTTAAAACATTAGTGTGTAAAAATTCTTTTTTGAGTGATCTTATTTGATCAATAGAAATACTTTGTGCGTTTTCAATCGGTTTTAAATTGAAAAAATTCGCATCGATTTCATATTGTTTATTAAAGAAAATATTTTTAATTTCTTCTTCAATTAAATCTAATTTGTTGGAGTTATTTAATTCAATTATAACAAAACCTTCTTGCAGAGAATATATTTGTTTAATTACTTGATTAATTTCCATTTTTTTAAATGAGCAATAATTTGCTGATGAATTTCAGTTTCAGACTGAGAGGCGTCAATGGTGATAAATTTTCTATGATGTATTTTATATTTAGATATTTCATTATAGTTTCGTTGTATTCTAATAAAATCTTTTAGATATTTTTGATCAAATTTATTCAAAGCCCCTCTATTCCTTCTTCTGCTAAGTAAGGTTTTTTTATCGATTTTTAAATAAAAAGTTATATTAGGAATATATTTTTTATCGATAAGATTAATTAATTTTAAAATTAATTTTTTTTCACCTTGGTTAGTTTTTTGATAGGCATAGGTAGAGTCAAAAAAACGATCAAATGTAAGTATACCATCAATTTTTAAAGATGATAAAAGTGCAAATCGAGAAGCAAAAAAATACATAATTAGGCTTAAATTATTAAAATCAGAATTTAGAACAATATTTCTAATTTTCTCTAAATCTTTATTTCCTCCAGGTTCCCTTGTAAAAGTTGATTTAATTTTATTATTTTTAAAGAAATTTTTTAAAAGTTTTATTTGAGTAGATTTGCCCGAGTATTCAAATCCTTCAAATGATATAATTTTCATATCGGCTTAATTTTTAATTTGAGCCTAAGACAATATAATAAATTGCAGAAAATATTCTTGAAAAAAAAGATTTTTCTTCAATATCTTCAGCTGCATATAATGGAAATAATTTTTTTCTATCTCCAAATGTAACAGTTAATTGACCTAATTCATCCCCTTTAGTTATTGGAGTAGCAATTGGCTCTTTTACTAATACATCAACTTTGGCAGAAGTTAACTGAGCCTTTGGAATACTTACGGAAATATCATTGTTTGCCAATAAAGAAACTTTATCTTTCTTTCCAAGCCAAGTGTCTGCTTCATAAATAACTTCATTTGCTTTATAAAAATCAACTAATTGGAAATTGTTGAAACCCCAGTCCATTAATCTAAGCGATTCCTGGGCTCTTTCTTTGATCGAGTTTAATCCGTTTAATACCAAAATTAATCTTCTTTCCCCTTTAATTGCAGAACCTACTAAGCCATAGCCAGCATTTTCAGTGTGACCTGTTTTAAAGCCGTCTGCCCCTTCAAAGGTTAAAAGTAGAGGATTTCTATTATCTTGTTTAATGCCATTATATGTAAATTCGGTTATTTTATACATCTGATAAAGATTGAAGTGATTTTCAATAGTGTATTGAGCAATTTTTGCTAAATCTCTGGCTGTTGTGAAGTGCTCATCATTCGGCCAACCACTACTATTTACGAAATGAGACCCTTCTAATCCAATTTTTTGAGCTAAATTATTCATTTCTAGGGCAAATAAATCTTCTGAGCCTGAAATACCTTCTGCGAGGGCAATCGAAGCATCATTTCCACTTTGAACAACTATCCCCATCAGCAGATCTTCTACTTTTACCTTTTTTCCAACCTCAATAAACATCTTAGAACCACCCATTTTCCATGCTTTTTCACTAACTAGAAATTCCTGATCAAGCGATAGTGTTCCCTCTTTGATCTTTTCAAAAGCAACAAGCACTGTCATCATTTTAGTCATGCTAGAGGGATAGGTTTTATCAGAAGAATTTTGATCTAAAAGAACCTCACCAGTGGAAAGATCAATTAAATAGGCATTTTTAGCAACTGACTCGATAGCTTGAGAAGTCGAAGATAGGAAAGAAATTGTTAAATAAAGTAAAAATAAATATTTAACGATTAATTTTAGCATTTGAATATCCGTTTTTTATAAGAAAGTCTAATTTAAGATCTATATCATTGTTTTTAAATGGACCAGCATAAACTTCAATTTTGTCTTTAGAATTTTCAAAAATTAAGGGAAAATTTCTAATTTTATTAGTGTAAATTTTAGCCATATTCAAATCATTATATTTATCAACAAAAATTAAATTTCCATTAGATTTTGGAGATTCTTGGATAGCTTTAATATTTTCAATATCAAGCTCAGTGCTTAATTCAGTTGGTTTATCGTCTAGACTCTCAAAAGAAATGTCAGAGTTCTCTAATTTTACAATACTTGTCTCTTGAGAGGATACGACTGAAACTAATGTAATTGATTCATTTTTTAAATACTCAACATAAACCTTTGAATTTACATTTAAAAATTTAGCAATATCAGGAGATATAGCTAAGTTAAACTGCCCAACCTCCCCTTCAATATTTCTAGCTACAATTGATAAAGTTACATCATCAGGATTATACAATTTAACAACTGAAGGGATTGGAAGACTATTATGAACTATATTATTGCCTTTTAATTGAGAGTTAATCACAAAAGACTCAGACTTATAAAAATCAATATTATAATCTTCCTTGGGTGATATTGATGATGAACTCTTTTTAAAATAATCCTTTTCATCTATAAAAATATTATTAGATTTAGTACATGAAAATAAAATCAATAAAAACAATATTTTAATTATATTATTTAAAGTAATCACTTAGTATTCCTACAGATAAAGCATAATAATTCGAACAGTTATATGTTAGTATATTGAGGTAGTTGTCATAAACAATAAAATATCTAAAATCTCCCTCTTCTCTGCCCATCTTTAATAAATAACTATTAATGTTAAGGTCGTCTAATTCACTACCATCCATTTTTTTAAACCCATAAGATTTAAAATCTTTTAGACTAAGTTTAATTGATAATTTTTTTACAGCTAAACAGCCCTTTTCTCGAGGTTTGAAAACAATATTCTCAATATCTTTGATATTTTTTGGAGCTAAAACCTCCCTACCCCAAGTATAGTCAGCATTCCACTTAATTGATCCTACACCACTTAAATATCTTCCAATAGAAGCTAATGAATCATCAACATCGGTCCAGATATTCTTTTTTCCATCTTTATTGAAATCTTGAGCATAACTAAGAAAACTACTAGGCATAAATTGATTTTGGCCCATGGCACCAGCCCATGAACCTTTAAAATCAGTTAAATTTATATGACCTTGTTCAAGTATTTTAATAGCATTAAAGAGCTCCTTAGTGAAATAATCCCT
>Ga0222715_10001005_pt1 | contig 27740 bp, 26 predicted proteins | sample C33_9DmetaG_FD_165056 | JGI IMG/M metagenome (GOLD analysis project Ga0222715, IMG submission 165056) | Estuarine water microbial communities from San Francisco Bay, California, United States - C33_9D | ecosystem: Environmental > Aquatic > Marine > Unclassified | place: USA: California...
TATCTGAGTTGGAAAACGTTGTAAAAAATCATATATTAATAAATTGGAGTAAGATATGATAGGAGTACATGCATTTTGGTCTAAACCTACTTTAACAGGAACTAATGGTCACCACTTAGTCGGTAGAGAGAACTTTGATATGCATGATTTTGAAATAGTACATTTCTTACTATCAGCACTTTATTATAAAAAACTTAACGGACCTATACACTTATATACAGATGATACGTTTTTTGAGTACTTAAGACATAAAGGACTGTTGCATGTGTGGGATAAAATAGATACCTCACTGTATAAAGAGTTTAAAAAATTAGGTCTTAATTCAAAATCTAACTGGACAGGGTTTAAAACATGGCTATTACAAAAAATACCAGCCCCTTTTCTACTTTTAGATCATGACAACATGGTTTATACAAAAATTCCAAAGGAATTATTTAAAACTCCAGTAAGATTTGCTCATTTAGAGATTCCTAACCCACATTGGTACCCTGCTAAAGAGGATATACAAGTTTTTAACTTTAAATTTGATGATAGTTGGGATTGGACGCTAAATGTACCCAATACATGTATGTTGTATTTCAAAGACGATGGGTTTAAAGATTTATACTCAAAAATATCTATACAATTTCAGCTAGGTAACACAACTGACGATAAACATTTAGGTGAAGTACAGTATTTGTTTGCCGATCAAAGATTACTTTTGATGTTGTTACACCAACACAAGGTTGAATACGGTACATTTTGTAATCACATCTTTGGTTCTGTTAGACCTGATGATGACCCTGTATGGGTGAAGTATTCTGATGATGAAACTATCAGACAGGTTGGTTTTGATCACACCTGGGCACATAAACATAACTTACTTAACTCTGAATACCACTATACTGAGTATATGGATAGACATAAGGACATAATTTTCAACACATTTCCAGAACATAAGGAAATTTTTAGACAATTTTATAATGATACACAATTTTAATAAACATATTCATCAAATTTGGTTTCAAGAAGGTGATCTTACTGAACAATGGAAAGATCTAGGCAGTCAAGATTATTTTGAAATGCAAAACACGTTTATTGAATTTTGTCAACGCAAAGGCTGGGAGTATACACTATGGAGAGAAAATAGTATATTAGATTTTATTTCAACTTACTTTCCAGAGTATTTAGATGAATTTAACAGTTTAGATTCTATTATAAAAAAAGTCGATTGTGCAAGATTAATGATTTTGTACATCTACGGAGGAATGTACGTCGATATAGATTCTTACCTTAAGAGAGATTTGGATGATTTTTTAAATTTAGATCATATAGTAAGAGATGAATACGCATACACGTTGTGGCATATTAATCCAAAAATGCCTATAACACATACATACGACTTAATAGCAGGTCAAGAAAAAACTATATGTGAATACCACTATAATAAATTTGGAATACAAATACCTAAAGTAAATAATGCTGTTATATTTTGCAGGCCTGGATTAGACTTATTTTTAGAGGTAATTGAAAAAGGATTTAGAAGAAAGCATCATTCTATTATGAATTCTTTCGGTGTTCAGACATTCAGTAACACTGTTTACAATCACATGCGTCAGTTTATTGATAAAACATTAGAAACCAACCAATATAATTTACCTTCTAAGATACTCACACTACCTTTTATTTACTTTTATGAAATGGATGTTGATCAGGAGTGGTACATTAAAGCTGGAGGTTTAGAAAAGTATATTAACGACCCACGACAGTTTATCGTACACAAATTTGATGGTAACTGGGATGGTGAACAATATGAAGAGTTTTTGAATAAACTTACTAACAGAAATATTATTAAATACTAATGTTAAATTTAGTTACAGTAGTAGGGTATAACACAATAACAACCTCTCAAATGTTAAAACATTATGAGAATATGGTTGATAAAATGTATGTTTGTGTGTTGACTGATAGAGAACATATGTTTGTACTTGATGAACTTGAAGAATTAAATATACCTGTACATAAAGTAGTAGTTCAAGATAAATTTAACTGGTATGGAGTAACTCCTCTTTACAATGAAATAAAAGCAACAAAACCAAATGATTGGTGGATAGTGGCTGATGATGATGAGTTGCAAGTTTATCCATATAATATTGAAGATATTATTAGAGACTGTGAAAAAGGAGGATACGACTTTGTAACAGGTGGCTTTTTAGATAGAATAGGTAAGAATGGTACTTTACCTAAAGTTACTAAAGATACAGACTTACATAAAGAGTTTCCTTTAGCAGGTTTCTTTAGAAACCCAATGTCTGGGGCATGTCCTAACAAAGTTACTTTAATGAGAGGTTATCAAAAAGTAACCGATGGACAACATTATGCTGCTTTTGACGATGGTACTAACAGCTGGGGAAGAAAACACCCAAAAAGAATGCCTGTAGAGCAAGTATTTACCCAAGTACACCACTTTAAATGGGATCAATCAGTATTAGAAAGACTATTATGGACTGCGAGTATGAAAGATTATTATAGATCTACAGCAGAATTTCAGAAAATGCATGATGCAATTATTGGTTCAGGTAACAAAATCGACATACATAATCTTAAGTATTTAGTTGAAAATATGAAAGAATTTTCTTATATTAATTATAATGACTACCCTCATTGGGGTACGTTAACTGATAAAATAGTGTCAATATGAGTGATAACATTGAAAAACAGATACTAGAAGAACGTAAAGTCAAAGCTCTAGAAAAAATAGGTAACTGTTTAGATACCCTTACCCTTTGGTTTGAAGAAATAGATAAAGAAGAGTGGGGAGAAAGAATTGAATGGTACCTAGATCTGTATAGAAAAAAATACCTTAGTGACGTAGAAGATGACGCATAAGTTAGGTATTATAATTCCCTACAGAAATAGACCTAATCAGTTATCCGAGTTTAGAAAAAGTATTTCTTCCTACCTAAGTACACCTCACGAGGTTATAGTTGTAGATCAACAAGATGATTTAGATTTTAATAGAGGTAAGCTTTTAAATATAGGTTTTCAAAAAGCGGACGAATTAGGTTGTGACTATATTGCGTTACACGATATAGATATGCTACCTATTGATGCTGATTATACATACAGTGACAAACCTGTACACCTAATTACTGAGTTAGATTTACCAGAAGGAGTAAATAGACAGTTATTTGATAGTTACTTTGGCGGAGTTACTCTGTTTCCTTCTTACATCTATAAACAGATAAATGGTTATTCAAATGAGTATTACGGTTGGGGGTTTGAAGATGATGATTTATTTTTAAGGTGTATTGAAAACGGTATTAATTTAGATAGTAAAGTCGTTCCTCAATTTACCAGAAATGCTGTTGGACTGAAGTTTAACGGTAAAGATAGTTTTGCCGCTGTACCAAATGTATTAAAATCATTCAGAGATTATACAGTATTTACTTCATTTAGATTTGATGAAATTAATAGACTTAAGGAAAACATAACAGATAATAATTCTATTTTTAGTATACCTGGTTTTGATACTACGTTACTTATTAATTCATTCTTCGATTTATCCTTTCAGTTTTGGAAAAAAGATCTTAGTTCTATTTCTATTAATAACAAAATATTACCTCAAGGGCATTTTAATGTTGCAGTAAAATTTAGTAATAAATCAAATCCTGCTTGTATTTCGGTATACGTTAATGGGAAAAAAATAGGTGATAATACATATGATGAACTACTACCAATACACAAAAGCAAGTTAATCTACCTAGGAGTTGGAGACCCTAACAGAGATGAGAAACAAAATTGGTTTAATGGTAGTATTGACAGATTCGCTATCTTTAATAGATGTTTAACAGATGATGAAATATATAGATTAACATCTAAAGCACCTCATACACTATTTGACTTTACTTTTTCAGATGATTTAGTTAGTTATTATGAAATGTTAAACATTAAATCAAACACATTAATAGATTTAGCAGGAGAAAACGATGGGTATAGTTCTAACTGTAAACAAGTATATATGCCAAAGTCTAAAGATATTAATGTATTTTTACCTCACAGACGAGAAGGTAAATTTAAGGTTTTACCACACAAAGAAAATGGGTACAAAGATGGGTACTGGGTCAACTGGGCAAGTAGACAAAACCAGTTAAAATACTTAAAAAAGTTTTACAAAAAAAGATCTAAATTTAAAAATGATGGACTATCAACGTTAAAGTATAAAATTAGTCAAAATTTTAGCAGTGGTAATTTTCATCATTTAGAAGTACATTTATGAAATTAGGAGTTTGCGTACCATATAGGAATAGAGAAGCTCATTTACATGAGTTTATACCAAGGGTTGGAAAACACCTTAAAGCTCAAGGTATAGATTTTCAGATGTACTTCTGTCATCAAGTTGATGATAAACTGTTTAATAGAGGTGCTACTAAAAATATAGCAGCCAAGCATGCTTTTGAAGAAGGGTGTGATTACATTGTCTGGCATGACATTGATATGATACCAGAACCTGATGCTGATTATTCTTACCCAAAAGAAAACCCTATCCACCTAGCAACTAGAATATCTCAAATGGACTATAAACTAAAGTATCATGAATATTTTGGTGGAGCAGTTTTATTTACAAAAGAACAAGTAGAAGCTACTAATGGTTATTCAAATGACTATTGGGACTGGGGGATGGAAGATGATGATCTATTCTGGAGATGTCACTTAGAGGGTATGACTAACGATACGTATCTAGACGTACCATTTAAACAAAAACGGATATTACAGTTTGATGGTAATAACTCATGGGCTAAGTTACCAAAAAGTAGAGAACTAAGAACATTTAGTAACGATAGCCATACAGTTTCTATTTTAGTTAAATGTTTTCAACAACCGGATAAACAGTCAGAGTTTTTGATTGGGGCTAAAGATAAAAAGTATGTAGAATACCCAATATTAAGAATACCTGGATTTGATTACGGTATTTCATTTAATAATTCTAGAGCAATATCATTTCAATACTGGAATATATTCAACCAACATAACTACATGTGGTTAAAAAGATATGAAGGTCAATGGAGTTGGATTACAGTGGTGTTAGATGCAGATAAAAATTTATCTCATTTTTACCTAAACGGTACTGAAGTTGATAGTAAAGCAGGACACGGCAGTGAATCTCCTTGGAAGTTCAATGGCAAATTAAAAAAATATTCAGGTAAAGATGTTTATTTAGGAATAACTCCTTCTTTAGGTGAAAACGATCCTGCTAAATACTTTAAAGGTGAGATAGCTGACTTAAAAATTTGGGATAGAGCATTATCAGAACAAGAAGTAAAAGACTTACCTTTAGAGTACCCTTTAGACAGTATTATTTATAAGTATAATATTGATGAATTGATAAAACATCAATGTAATGAGGTTGTAGAAGAAGTTAAGGTTCCTAATTCTATTATTCCACATAGACGTACCGCTAGATTTACTTGTCTTCCTCATGAAGATGAAGGTTTAGTAGACGGTAAATGGACTAAAGGGGAAACTACTGCTCGAAATGAACGTAGATATGTACTTGAAATGCAAAAAGGTACATGGGATTATAAATCAGACGGTATAAAGCAAGTAAAATATGAGCTTGTAGGAGAGGAAATACTTACACCGTGGGCAAAAATGATTAACATAAGGTTGTGAATTCACAGGAAGTAAAAAGTAAATTAGATAAAGTAGGCTGTGGGTTTTGTTTAGCAAAATGGACACAAGTTACAATGCATTTAGGTTTGGGAATGACTCACTCCTGTCACCACCCATCTCCTCACAAAATACCTATTAATGAAGTAAAACGTAACCCATCGGCACTACATAATACATTATTTAAGAAAAGAAAAAGAAAAGAAATGTTAGAAGGCAAAAGACCTTCTGAATGTAGTTATTGTTGGAATATAGAAGATAACTCTAATGCATTTTCTGATAGAGTATTTAAATCTAGCGAACCTTGGTCTTTAGATCAGTTCGATAAAATTAAATCAAGTGATTGGCGAGATAATATTAACCCTAAGTATGTAGAAGTTTCATTTTCAAATACATGCAACTTTAAATGTGCTTATTGTGGCCCTCAATATTCTTCCAAATGGGTTGAAGAAATCGAAAAGTACGGAGGGTATAATACAACACAGAAGTATAACAACTTAGATGATTTACGAGCTAAAAATGAATTACCATTTAAACAATCTGAACACAACCCTTATGTAGAAGCTTTTTGGGAATGGTGGCCTGACTTATATAAAGATTTACACACTTTTAGAATCACCGGAGGAGAACCTTTACTATCTAAAGATACTTTTAAGGTATTAGAGTATATTCAAGAACATTGGGAGGAAAACCCTAACCTATCTTTAGCTATAAACACTAACTTAGGAGTACCAGATGCATTAATTGATAAATTAATTACAATTGCAAAAGATTTATGTGAGAATAATAAAGTTAAAGAACTTATTATATTTACATCAGTAGAAGCTACAAAAGAACAAGCTGAATACACTAGGTTTGGATTAAATTACGATAAGTTTTGGCAGAATGTAGATAATATATTAACACAATTACCAAAAGTAACAGTTAATATTATGGCAGCATTTAATGCTCTATCTGTTTTTACGTACAGTGACCTTATAGATAAAGTGTACGAAATGAAAAAGAAACACCACAATGAACAAAGGTATTGGATTTCTGCTCTTCAATTAGACACCTCTTATATTAGATGGCCACAACATCTTTCTATACTAGTATTAGAGACACAACATAAAGAACTAATACTTGAAGCAGCTAAAAAAGCTTTTTACTATGGAGCTAAAGGTTTTTCAAAAGAATTTTACGGATATTCTGGTATCGAAATACAGAAAATAAAAAGACTATATGACTATTCAATATCTGAAAAAAACTTTGATGTAGATAAAAACAGAAAAGACTTTGGTAAATTTATTACCGATTACGATAAACGTAGGAACACAAATTTTAACAAAACTTTCCCACAACTAAAAGAGTTTTATGCTGAGTATAAATAAACATGATGTGTGGGCATTTTGGCCAAGTAGTATTTGCGAGAATTTTTCTGATAAAATTGCAAATAAGTACATATCTGGTGAATATGATTTTGAAATCTATACTAAATTCTCAGTTGAAGAAGATGTAGATCAAAGATTAACTATTATTAGTATGCTACCCACATATGTTTCTTATGATTTATATAACCAGTGGGTTAACGGTATAGTTGTTAATACCGATGATGGTGTAACCGGTACCCAACTAGAAGGTTTAGTTAAACAAGGTAAAATACATGAATTGGTTTGGAAAAATAAAAAAAATTCATATTTTGAAGTTATACTTGATTCTGAAATAATACATATTACTAAAAACTTTCCTATGAATAAGGAAATGCAAATACTGTTTGGAGCTGGTAATATACCTTCTCATGAAGGTAACCACAATTACTGTGCTTTAAATTTATATGAGTTTAAAATAACTGTTAATAACGAATTACTAAGTTACCACACATTCGATAAATTTATTGAAAACAAATCCGTTGACATAACTGGTAATTGTAATTTTATACATAAGTTAACCTAATGAGAAGAAAAATAAATTTAGCATTTACTGAGATACTGATGCACTATGATGAGCATCCACATTCATTTGCACCATTATTTTGGGAATCTCCGGAAAAAAATAAATTGTTTTACCCGCATAGTTGTTTTAATCAATCTAAAGAAGAATTAGAAGAAAGCTATGATATTAAATTCCCTGTAAATCAAAGGCAATTGTACGATTTAGACCCTGGGTTAGCTAACAGTCTAAATACCCAAACTGCACAATTTGTACAACATAGGACACACACCGAACGTAACACCGTTGAATATTTTCTAGATAAAAAGGAAAAAATGATACTACCGGTTATAGTTGATTTGCCAGGTTTTTTCAAAACAGACGTGGACTCTTTTAACATTCCTAGTCATATTTTAAAACATATTCACTGTGGTAATATCACACTACTGTTCTCTATGCACTTTGAAGGTCATTTTCATGAGTATAAGTACATAGCATGGTTAAATGATTTTGCAAAAAAATTTAAATTAGATAGAACTAATTTTTATTTTGCAAACAGTAACTTAATATCAGATGAATTATATGATACTTATGAGAAATATCACTGCACAGAGAATTTATTTTCCATTTTTACAGATTCTTTTTTTGAACACCAACCTTGGTTCTTTCCTAACACCAACCACACTAAGACTAAAAAGGAAGATAGGGTATTTCATTACACAAAATTTCATGAATTTTTGAGACACAATGAAAGTGAGTCAAAAAAATCTGTATTTTTATCATTGAACAGGAGGTTGGATATACACAGGTTGTTAACAATAGCTCAATTTAAGTCTAATCCACTTTTACATGACCATAAAATTAGTTTAGGTAATGTTTATAACGCACCTATTCAAGAACAGTTTATTTCTTTTATTGATAATGTATTAGATTTATCCTACTTTGATAACCCTCGAAAAATAAGACAAGCAGTAGATGAGGTCATAAAACAAATCCCAATAGTATTAGACGAGGATACAAGTAAAATTAACTTTGCTAACAATCTAAATTTAGATTTACAAAGAAATACGTTTGTAAGTGTGGTTACTGAAAGCCTATACACAGAAAGATCTGTGTTCTTTTCTGAAAAAATATACAAACCTATTTACTGTGCTCAACCGTTTATTATAGTCGGTAGTCCGTACTCCTTGAAAAAGCTGAGAGAACAGGGTTACCAAACTTTTGGTAAGTGGTGGGATGAATCATATGATGAAGAACCAAATTTTATCAAAAGACTCACTAAACTTGAAAAAGTTTATGAATATATTGGTTCATTAAGCTATAGTCAACTTTATGATATGACAGTTGAAATGGAAGATGTGTTTATTAATAACTTTAACACACTTATGTCTTTGGATAGATTAAGTAGATCGGTGAATTTTTTAGAAGATTTATGTGATGGTGACTTTAAAGAAATAGATTAAATGAAACTTATAACAGCTGGGTGTAGTTACACCTATGGACATGGATTGAAAGATTGTTTTATTCCTCCAAACGGGTACGGACCTGAACCTAGTCAATATGCATGGCCAGCAGTTTTGGCTAAAAAATTAAATATAGAATGTGTTAATCTTGCACTTCCTGGAGGAAGTAACTCTTATATTGTTCAACAGGTAACTAACTACGAACCCACAATAGACGACGTGGTAGTTATACTATGGTCTTTCTTTACCAGAGAAACATTTTTAGATGAAAATAAATTAACACAACACGGGGAATGGGAAGAAGATTATATGAAACATAAATTTGAGTTTTCAAATGTTACTGATAATTTTTTAAAACAATTTGTTCAAATTTTTCTATTAACTAAACATTTGGAAAACATAGGTTGTAAATTTTTATACTCTTTTATGGATCATTATAAAAATATTGAGGTTTATGAAAAGTATAGAGAAGTGAAAAATAAATTTTCTACATATATAGATAAACATGATTGTACGGACAATACATTTACTGCTACTCAATTAAGGCTACATGAAAATAAATACCTAGGTGACATAGCATTAGACGGTAGTCATCCTGGCGAACTTTGGCATAAAGATTTTGCTGATTTAATTTTTAACGAGTTAGAACAAAAATACAAATGAAAAAATTAGTAACTTTCGGTTGCAGTTTCACCGACTATCCACAATGGCCTACATGGTCCGATTGGATGGCTCACCACTATGGAGAAGACGATTATGAAAAACACGCAAGAGGTGGAGTAGGAGCACGTGCAGTGTTTAACCTTATAGTAAAGTACCTTAGGTCTAAAGATAATTTTGAAAATGAACATATTATTGTACAGTGGGGTAGTTGTGCTCGAGATGATAAGTTTCCAAAAAACGTTTCTGGATTAACAACAGACCAACTTAACTACGTACAATGTGGGAGTATTACCAACACTCACTGTTATACTCCAGAGTACATTAAAAATAATTTTTCATTTTTACAGAGTGTGTTTGAAACTGTTAACTACATATACACCGTAAAAAGTTTATTCAACAACTTAGGCATTCAGTACACAATGACATTTATGCTTGACCCTAGAATTAGTTCTTTTTTAGGAGAACCTGGATTTAATTCATACAACCAAGATGTGTCGGTTGCTGAAATGAAACTTATTCAACCTTACTTTGATGAATTAGATAAGTTAATAGATGATAAGTTTACAGATAAGTGTATTACAATGCACCAATTGGACAAAGTAGAAAATGTATTTTGTTTCAATGATAATGTAACTGGATTACCAACTAGAGAAGGTCACCCTAGCCCGTCACAACATTATGAATTTTTCAAGAAGTACATAACCCCACATTTTCCTGATAAACAATTTACTGAAACACCAGAAATTGTAAATTTAGTACAACAGTGGCAAGACTACGCAGAAATTAAAAAGGGAGTACAAGATAAGGTGGAGTTAGAACCGAAAGTATGGCCTTGTAAGAAGAGATACAGTGGTATGAATTTAACAGAGGTTGAATTTTTAAAATATAGTGTAGTAAACTAATATTTATAATAAAAAACATATGAAAATAGGTTTTATAGGAGTTGGGAAGCTCGGTAAAGAATCTGCCGAAGTAATGGCAGAAAAACATGAAGTTATAGGTTACGACGTGACACAAGTGTCCCCGGAAAACTTTCAAATGGTATCCTCAATAGAGGAAGTATGTAAGGATAGAGAAATGATCTTTATTGCTGTACCAACACCTCATCACCCAGACTACGATGGACGTTATCCTACGTCTCATCTACCAAATAAAGATTTTGATTATAGTATAGTTAACAACGTATTAGATGAAGTAAATAAATACGTTAGCAAAGATCAATTAATAGTACTTATTTCTACTGTATTACCTGGAACTATTCGTAGAGAATTTATTCACAGAATACCCAATGGTAGATTTATTTACAACCCATACTTGATTGCAATGGGTACAGTAAAATGGGATATGGTTAATCCTGAGATGGTCATTATAGGTACTGAAGATGGTTCAATGACAGGAGATGCTAAGATGCTTTTAGACTTTTATAAGACTTTTATTACTGAAGGTACAAGATATGAAGTAGGAACTTGGGATGAAGCAGAAGCAATTAAAATATTCTATAATACATTTATATCTACAAAAGTAGCTTTAGTTAACATGATTCAAGATGTAGCTGAAAAATCAGGTAACATGAATGTAGATGTGGTAACTGGAGCATTAGAAAGGTCTACCCAACGGATATTAGGTAAAGCATACATGAAAGCAGGTATGGGTGATGGTGGAGGGTGTCATCCAAGAGATAATATTGCTTTACGTTATATGGCTGAAAAATTGAATTTAGGGTATGATTTATTTGATGCTATAATGAGAGCAAGAGAAATACAAGCAAAAAACATTGCAACAAGACTTGTTATAGAATCAGATAAGGCTAATCTACCTATTGTGATATTAGGTAAAGCATATAAACCTGATGTACATTACGAAGATGGATCTTCTTCAATATTAGTAGGTCATTACTGTGAATCATACGGTTCTGCTAAAAAGGTAACTTATGACCCAATAGAACCTATTAAAGCAGTTTACTTGTTAGGGCATTTAGGTAAACACCACGACTATGACTTTCCAGATGGTTCAGTAGTAGTTGATCCATGGAGAAGTTTTAGAACAGATAAAAATATTAAAACAATACATTACGGAAATACTCGTTAGTTTACGTAACAATCTCCATATTTATATATGTAGAGAAAAAACTATCCACTAAAACTGGTTTCGATTCTCTACTTATATTTATTATAGACAAAATAAATTAACTTATTATAACATGGCAGAAACATTAATCTCCCCAGGCGTACTAGCAAGAGAGAATGACATTTCATTTATAGCACCCGCACCAGTAGAAGCAGGGGCTGCAATCATTGGACCTGCAGTAAAGGGACCAGTAGAAGAACCAACATTAGTGACTTCTTATGGTCAGTATCAAAGAATATTTGGTACTACGTTTGAGTCTGGGTCTAATAAATATGAATTTCTTACTTCGCTTGCTGTAAAATCTTACTTTAACCAAGGTGGCAATTCAGTATTAGTTTCCAGAGTTGTTTCTGGTTCATTTGGTGCTGGTAGTAACACTACAGTTGCATCAACAGATGCTGGTAGTACACCTTTTACTTTAGCAACTTTAGCTAAAGGAGCAATTCAAAACACAGCGACAGGTTCATCACCTACCAGTGCTGTTCACAACTCAGATGGTTCTTTAACATTAGGTTCAGCAGACAACCTACGTTGGGAAATCACAAACAAGGATGCTTCAGCTGGTACTTTCTCACTTTTAGTTCGTAGAGGTGATGATAATACTAAAAATAAAATTATTCTTGAAACGTTTAACGACCTTTCTTTAGATCCTAACTCTGAAAACTATATTGAAAGAGTAATTGGTAACCAATACAAATCTAAAGCAACTGACGGTAGTACTACTTATATTACTACAACAGGTGAATACGTTAATCGTTCAAGCTATATTAGAGTTGCTTCAGTAGATAGACAGACTCTAAATTACCTAGCTAATGATGGTATCACTGTAAGTGATGCAAATTATCCAAATGCTTTACCAACTAACCAGTCTGGTTCATTCCACAGCGCTACAGGAAACTTATATAAACATGATGCTCCTAATAATCACTTTGGTGATATTACAAATACAAATACACAAGGTCTTGTAGCAGCTAATTATGCTGATGCAATTTCAATTCTAGAGAACAAAGATGAATATGTATTTAACATTATTTCTGCTCCTGGATTAATTTATGACTTTGGAGATCACAAAACTCAATTAGATTCTATTGTTTCTGTAGCAGAATCAAGAGGAGATGCAATTGCAGTAATTGATTTAGAGCAATATGGTGCTACAGTTAGTAATGTAACAGCTGCCGCTGCTACTATTAACAGTTCATACACAGCTACTTACTGGCCTTGGTTACAAACCCAATCAGCCACTGGTAAGAATGTATGGATACCTGCTTCAGTTGTTATTCCTGGAGTATATGCCTTCACTGATGGAGCTGCTGCACCATGGTTTGCACCTGCTGGTTTAACTAGAGGTGGAATCGGTGACGTTATCCAAGCAGAAAGAAAATTAACAAGATCTCAAAGAGATACTTTATACAGTGCAAACGTTAACCCAATCGCTACATTCCCTGGAGCTGGAATTTCAGTATTTGGTCAGAAAACATTGCAAAAGAAAAAATCAGCTCTTGACAGAGTAAACGTTCGTAGATTATTAATTGAACTTAAGAAATTTGTTGGTGACGTATCCAGAACATTAGTGTTCGAACAAAATACATCAAGAACCAGAGATAAATTTTTACAGACAGTTAATCCATATTTGGAATCTGTAACTCAACGTCAAGGATTGTATGCTTATAGAGTAGTAATGGATGAAACTAATAACACTGCTGATACAATTGATAGAAATCAATTAGTTGGTCAGATTTATATTCAACCTGCAAAAACAGTTGAATTTGTAGTATTAGACTTTACTATTGAACCAACAGGGGCTACTTTTACAGCATAATTTAAATTAGTAATATTTATATAAAAGAATTATAGAAATGGCAGTAGAACCCGTACTTTTTCAAGCATTTGAGCCAAAAGTTCAAAATAGATTCGTACTTTCAATGGACGGTATTGAGGCGTTTATGATTAAAAACGTAACAGCACCGTCATTTACAGATAACGAAATAAAATTAGATACAATTAACTCTTACCGTAAAATTAGAGGAAAGAGAGAATGGAACAATATAGATATGACTCTATATGATCCAATCAGTCCATCAGCTGCACAGCAGGTAATGGAATGGGCACGTCTTTCATATGAATCTGTAACAGGTAGAGCCGGATATTCTGATTTTTACAAAAAGCAACTTACACTTAAAATTTTAGGACCAGTTGGTGATGTAGTATCAGAATGGCAAATATTTGGTGCATTCATAGTTGATATGTCTCAAGGTTCATTTGACTGGGCTACAGATGATGTAGTTGAGTTAACAGTAACTGTAGCAATGGACTACTGTGTCTTAGATTATTAATACCTCCCAATAACCACCGATACAAGGCCTGGCTTTTTAAGTCAGGTTTTGTTGTCTAATAAAATAAAAGTTCTTATATTTATATATGACTAGTTATATACAATAAAATTTATGGATTCAAAATTTAATTTACCCACAGAGACTATCGAACTTCCTTCTAGAGGATTACTTTATTCTGAAGATTCTCCATTGGCCAACGGAACTTTAGAAATGAAGTATATGACAGCTAAAGAAGAAGATATTCTTTCTAACCCTAACTACATTAGACAAGGCACTGTAATTGATAAGTTATTACAATCACTTATAGTAAGTAAAATTGATTACAACGAACTATTGGTAGGTGATAAAAATGCTATTATGTTAGCAGCACGTATACTTGCTTATGGTAAAGATTACCAAATAACCTACGAAGGTAGTACGGTTGATGTAGATCTGACACAGTTTGTTAACAAAGACATCGACTACTCTAAATTTAAAGAACGTAGAAATGAATTTGAATTTAAGTTACCTAATACTGATAATGTCATAACATTTAAACTTCTTACACACAGAGATGAACAAACTATAGAAAAAGAGATTGCCGGAAGAAAGAAGATAGATAAGAATTTATCTACCAATGTTTCTTCTAGGTTAAAACAAATGATTACATCTGTCAATGGACTAACGGAGAGAAAGGATATTCACGAATTTGTAGACAATTACTTACTAGCAAAAGATGCTAGAGCTTTAAGAGAGTATTATTCATCAATCTCTCCAGACGTTGACCTAACAATTTCGGTTATTAATGCCGAGGGCGTTGAGGAGGACGTTGACATGCCAATCGGCGTAAACTTTTTTTGGCCTGACGCATGATTATAAAACATTCCTTTACCAACAAATACATCAAATAGTATTTCACGGTAAAGGTGGGTACTCTTGGTGGGATGTTTACCACATGCCAATATTTTTACGTAATTTTATTTTTAAAGAGATTAAAGATTATTATGAAGAAAGTAACAAGAAACAACCTAAACAACCTAACAAAACACCAAAAGGCCCATCAGTAAGACCTTCTTACACAGTCAAGGCTCCTAAATAGGAGTCTTTTCTATTTATAATATATACTAAAATATGGCTAAGCAACCAGGAGAAGATTTTGATTTAGAAGGAGCTAAAGATTACAGTAGATCTATGGATGAACTTGCTGCTAAAGCAGGTAGTTTAGAAAATGATTTTCGTAACATATCCGATTTTGTAAACAAAGCTAATAAATCTATACAAGATTCTAGCATCAACACTGGCAAATTACGCAATTTGACTTCTAGTGTTGCTAGAAGCTTTAGTCAATATGCGGAATTATTAGAAAAAGCTAAATCAACAGGTAAGTCTTCTAACAAAATACAGGAACTAGGTAATAAAGTTTCTAGACAAGCTGCAGAAATAGCAGAACTTCAGAGCAGAGCTGCGTTGGAATATAACAAAGCATTACAAAGTAGAAGAGAAATAGAAGAGAAGTTAGCCAATGCCACAGGGGACCAAGCAAAAAATTTGCAGGGTCAATTAAAACAGGCTATCAAAATAGAGAAAAACGCTAAAAACTTAAGTAGCGGTCTAAATGACGCAGCTTTTGAAGCACAAAGATTTAGAGATGCTGTTAAAGAAGCTGCTGAAGCATCTGCAGAGGCTAGTAAAAGCGTACAAATTATGGCAGGTATTGCAGATTTATTTGAAACCCTAGGTGTAGGTAAACTTGCTCCCGAATTTCGAAAAGCTGCTGATGCTATAAAAAAAGCCAAACTTGAAGGCAAAGGATTTGTAAAATCGTTAAGTGCAGGTTTAGGAGAACTTGCTAAAGGGTTTAGTAAACTATCTTTAGTGTTTCTAATCTCTCAACTAAAAAAGTTTGACACAAGCTTATCAGGTATAGCTAACAATCTTAACGTTTCTAGAGAAGTTGCTTTGCGGTTAAACGATGAAATGATTAACCTCTCTAAAAATAGTAAAGGAGTGTTAATCAACTCATACGAACTTAATCAAGCTCTTACATCAATAAACGATTTATTAGGTACTGTAGGTACACAATTTGGCAATTCTGCAGAATTTAGTAATGCTTTACTTAAGACAAATGTAATTCTTACCAAAAGACTAGGACTAACTAACCTAGAAGCAGCTGGATTATCACAATACTTAATTGCAGCAAATGCTAACGCTGAAAAACTTACTGGGCAAGTAGGTCAATTTAATGCTGAAAATTTTGTACAAAGTTTAGCAGGTGCAGTTAAAGTTTTAAATGTAGCAGAAGAAACAGCCATAGACTTTAAAGATGTACTTAAAGACATTACAACATCAAGTGCCGCTACACTTGTAAATGCAGAAAAATTCCCTGGAGGTATAAGACAAGCTGCTATAAATGCAAGAAAATTTGGATTTAGTTTATCTCAGGTTGAAAAAACAGCACAAGGATTATTAAATTTTGAACAATCTATTGGCTCAGAATTAGAAGCAGAACTACTCATAGGAAGAAATCTTAATTTAGAACAAGCTCGTTTAGCAGCTCTCAAAGGAGATACAGCCAAACTAGCAGAAGAATTAAATAAAAATGTAGGTACATTTGCTGACTATCAAAATTATAACGTAATACAACAACAGGCATTAGCAGATGCTGTTGGTATGACTACTGATGAGTTAGCTAAAACATTAATGCAACAAGAAGCATTAGGTAACGTTACCAACTCGTTTAAAGAAAGTATAGCAGGATTAAATGCAAATGAATTAGCTGCGTACACTGAAGCAATAAAAAATAACACCTCTTTAACTGCTGCTGAAAAAGAGAGGTTGTTAAATCTTGAAGCAAGAGGTGCTACTTTAGAAGATCAAATCAAAAAAGAATTAGCATTAATTGCTAGTTTAAAAGAACAAGCCTCACAAACAACAGATCAAGTAAAAAAACAAGAACTGTTAGATAAAGCAGCTAAATTAAGAGCAAGTTTAGATAATTCACAAGGTGCAGCTCAACTAGCAATCCAACAAGAAAATTTATCTAATCAGGAAAAAATACAAAGAGCAATGTTAAAAGTTGCTGAAGCTGTAGATAGAATATTCTCTCGTACCGGTTTTATGGAGGGGTTAGATAAAGCAGTTGATGGATTTATTAAACTAGCTAACATTGCCGACAGTATTGCAACAGGTGTTATTGCTATCACTGGAGCTTTTGCAAAAATGAGATTAAGAAAAGTTTTTGTAGAAGGATTTAAGTCTATAGGTAGTATAATAGACAAAATAAAAAGCTTCTTTTCCGGTCCAAGCATATCAAATGTAGTGGAAGGCGGTGTAAAAGAAGGTACCAAAGACTTTGCAAAATCTGCAGGTTCACAAGCTGCTAAAGCAGGGGGAAAGACAGTTACAAAGGCAGCAGGAGAAACCGTTATCAAACAAGCAATAAAAACAGGAGCAGTTGCTGCTGCAAAGCAGTCTAGTAGTGCAGTTACAAAATCACTACTTAAAAAAATTCCTGTTATAGGTGCTTTAGCGTCTATACCATTTGCAATGTACAGAGCTAATAAAGGAGACTGGACAGGAGCTGGAATGGAAGTTCTATCAGGGTTAGTTTCAACAATACCTGGAGTAGGTACTGCCGGTTCGGTAGCTATTGATGCTGCACTGTTTGCAAAAGATATTAACAATGCAATAAAAACTCCTGAACCAACCAGTCAGGAACAAGGAATTGTACCTAATGAACTTAAAACCAAAGAGGATACTAAAATCACAGGTAATAGTTTAGATGTAGAAGATTTTACTATACGTTCTAACCCTAAAGATACCTTAGTGATGGCCGGTGGCACTAAATTTGGTGAAGAAACTAACGAACTGTTAAAAGAGTTAATACAGGCAGTAAGAAGTGGGGGAGATGTATTCCTTGACGGTAATAAGGTAGGTAATAGTTTAATGCTTGCTACCAGTAAAACAACATAACACTATTTATATAAAAAAGATAATCATGGGAATCAAAAAATCATTCGAAACAAAACCTTCTGGGTTAAGTGCAGGAGTTAATCCTAAAAAAACATCTGCTCAAGTATTTGAAGCAGAGTTTGGTAAAAGAACTGGTTTACACATTGACAAAAAAGGAAATCATTTAGATCACGTTACAACAACTAACGGAACTTCTGCATACAGTCCTTTTTCAAGCGGAACCAGATACCGTAATCCAGAAGGATAATTTTAACCTACATTCATGGCTGATAACTCCAAAGTACCATTTGGACCTAAACTACCTCTTCAAGATAGAAGGCCTATTATGACTGTTGATAATCCACTGTTTCCTACATATGGATTATTAAGAGAATACATAGATAGAGTTCAGTCAAATAACCCTTCTGACCTAGTTGAATCATCTGCACAAATTAAACAAAGGTTTAATCCTGAAACTTTAATCGAAAAAAACTCAGAACTTAGATCTTTAACTTACGAAGAATTTGGAGGTGAAAAACCACTTGTACATAAAAAGATACCATCTTACACAGAAAACGGTCCATCTAAAAATCAAGTAACTGCAAGAGTAGACGATTTAGTCAGAATAACTAAACTATTAACAAAACCAGCAGGTTTAAAATTTGCTGCCAATCAAGCAGCACTACAGTCTGGAGGGTTAATAAAATTAGTAGACAATGTAAAAAAAGTCAAAAGAACTTCAAAAGGTAAAAGTTTAGTAGGAGCTATTTTGCAAACAGCCGGTCAAACTATTTTAGGTACTGCTAAAATAATAGGTAGTACATTAGCTCAAATTCCGGTTAACGGTACAGGTACCCAATTTATAAGAGGATTTAACCCTAAAAGATACATAGGTGGAGGAGGTTTTGATCTATTTGGTTTTTCTGTAGGAAATAGTGATAACATAAGAGTACAATCTGATTTAGAAACACGTTTGAGCCAATATGGTACTCACACCTCAGATTATAACAAAAATCGTCTTTCCATACAAAATAACTCTAACGTACAATACAATGGTGGTAAACCGTACTTTAACACCAATGATTCTGGAGGCCCTGTAACTAATCTAGTAAGTGAAGAAACAGGTCTTGCCCAATATTCTCCTAATACGAAAACTTCTACTGGTAGACTTGGTAATACTCCCAGTACACCGGTACGTACAACATTAGATCGTGAAAAAACTAATACGGAGAATCAAAAAAAAATAGGTGAATCTATTGCAAATCAGGTAATAAACCCTCAAGACACACCAGAAAAATATAGTGAACAAAGTGATGTCAAGTCAAACATATTGCACGTTAGATTAAGAAGTGGCAACCAAAGTAGAGTTAAGACTGCAGACGAATTAAAAGATAAAACCATATCAGTTGAACCTGATGAATTAAATAAATTAGGTGATTTAACAGAAAGTATTTTAGATGCATCAAATCAACCTAAGGATATAATACCATTTGAGTTTAATGTTATTTCTACTGGTAAGTATTTATATTTTAGAGCTCATTTAGAAAATTTATCAGATAACTTTACAGGTAGGTGGAATAGTACCAAATACATAGGTAGAGCTGAAGATTTTTATACCTACGATGGTTTTGATAGAGATATTTCATTTGGATTTAAGGTAGCTGCTTTTTCTAGAGCAGAGTTGTCTCCTTTGTATAAAAAGCTTAACTTATTAGCTAATTCAACTGCTCCTGTATATGGAGATAATGGAGAGTTTATGAGAGGTACTTTAACCAGAATAACTATAGGAGATTATTTACAAAATCAAGCTGGGTACATAGGTGGTGTAGGTTTTAACTGGAGTAACAACTACCCTTGGGAGATAAACCTAGAAGAAAAAGATGATATACCCAGAGTACCCCATGTTTTAGATGTTAGTATTAATTTTAAACCAATACACGACTTTAATATAAGAGCAAGTCAAGATCCTACACAACGTGCATTCTTTGCAAAAGGAACTTGGTACCAATAATATGCCAGATAGATATAGAAATATACAAGAATTAAGAACTACATCAGGTAGAAGGTATTTAAAAAATGCTATTTACCCCGATATTCCTGTATCAGAAAATGACACATATATTATGACCACAGGTGGTGATAGGTACGATACACTTGCACAACAATTTTATGGAGATAGTTCTCTTTGGTGGGTTATAGCTACAGCAAACACTTCTAAAACCGATGGTTTGATAGTGGAGCAAGGTGTTCAGTTAAGAATCCCATTTGATGGTCTAGCAGCACTATCTCAGTTTGAGGAACTTAACAGAAATATGTAATGGCTAAAGAAACTATTGGTTCCCCAGTATCGGATAAACTACACAATCAAATTAAGGTTAGACAAGACATCTTAGGTAATGATGTTAAATCACCTGCTGAAATTTCCTATTTAAATAGTTCAACTGCATGGGTTAAGTTAAGATCAAGTGTTAACAGCATTAGTATAGAACAAGCTCAACAAATCGCAAGAGGAGAAAAAACAAGAGAAGAAATAAAAGGTTCATCTACAGCTGCTAACAACTTCATACTAACCGGAGGGTTATTAACAGAAGAAGGTGGCCGCTACGGTATTAACTATAAACCCGGTACACAACCTGTAAAGTTTAACCAAAATACAGGTGAAGGAGAAGTAGCTAGTAAATCAGCATATAGTAACTACAGTAGTATGGGTATCCGACCTATGCCAGGTATAACTAGTTTAAAAGTTACTTCAAAAAATACATACGGTACTCTACAAGAAGCTTCCGTTGATTTTTCACTTTTTTCTAAAGAAGATTTAGAAATAGCAGAATTACTTTACTTTAGACCAGGTTACACCGCATTATTGGAATGGGGACATTCTCTGTACTATTCCAACGACCGTAAATTACAATACGTAAATGACAGTTACACAGTTTCAAATAAATTTTTCTTTGCTCACAAAACATCAGATGAAATAGATAGTGAAATTGACAGATTAAAGTCGAATAGCGATGGTAACTATGAAGGGTTATTTGGGTACGTAACAAATTTTAACTGGAGTTTTAGAAATGATGGTGGATACGACTGTTCAGTAAAAATAATTTCTAGAGGTGTAATTTTAGAATCCTTAAAAGTTGGTAAGACCTATAGTGCAACACAAAATAAGAAAGTTGAAAACGATGATACTACAGTTTTCAAAAATGATGTCAAAAGTATATACCATACAATATTCGAAAGAATAGAGGCTAACAAAGACGACAATAAAACTAGTGCGGATATTAAATCTATTTTAGATAGGTATGGTTTAGAAAAAATTTCTTCAAAATTAGAATTTAATACGTACTCTATACCATTCACATCAGAAGAACCAGGTTGGTTTGACTTTGGTTCAGATGTTAATAACCTATCCTACATCTCATTAAGAGGGTTCTTATCTATTTTTAATAATTTTAACAGTATTTTTAACACCGCAGTAGAAAATCCTAAACCAGAGATTAGTTTTGATTTAGAAGCTGAGGATAAATTCTTAACTTTTAATAAACATTTTAGCATACACCCAGTAATTGCACTAACACCTAAGGTACCAGGAGTTTCTGAGTTAAGTATAACAAATAGGGGGTTACACCAAACAGTTCAAACAGATAGCAACCCTAATGATGAAATTTTAAATATTTTAGTTTCAACTTACTTTTTAAAAAATGCATTAAATAGAGTTATTGATGGACCACAAGAAGAAGGTGTCGGTATATTTGATGTTATTAGATATGTTTTATCTAGCATTAACGACGCGTTCGGAGGTATAAACCAATTAGATATCGTAAACTACCCAGAGCAACCTTCTTTATACAGGGTTGTTGATAGAAGTGGGGTAGGTATGGCTAAAAAACCTAAAACAATTAATGTTACAGGTAAAAGTTCAACTATCACTAATTTATCAATAACTAGTGAAATAAGTAATAGGACAGCTGCTCAAATATCTATTGCCGCACAAGGTAACACTGGAACATATTCAGAAAATTTAGATAACCTTCTATCATGGAATAGAGGGGCAATAGATAGACACATAGTAGTAAAAAATGAAAATAAACAAAAGACTGCCACTAAAGTTATTATAGACCCTTTAAGAGATCCAGATACAGGTGAAGATTCTGAAATTTATATAAAATTCAAAGAAGCTTATAAACAATTTAACAGTAGTGATGATTCTCCTTTAGTATTTATCGAATCAGAATGGAGTAACTTAAAAATTGAAGGAACATCTTTAATGAATAGATTACTACGTGCTTCAGAATCTAGCAAAACATCCCAAGCAAAACCTATACCTGTTGTACTTTCACTACAAATGCAAGGTTTAGGAGGATTCAAAGTAGGTTCTGTATTTAAAGTAAACAAACTTGTTCTACCAGATCGATATGATGGGTTTGGCTTTATTATAACAGGAGTAGAACACAGTGTTTCTGCTGATAATAAATGGTTAACATCTTTAAGAACTCAATTTTTTCAAATAGAATAATGTATTTACCAAAATTTAGACAGATAGTAGGGGGAAAAATTCCCGGCAAGTTAATAGACCCTAAAACAGGTTTAAACTACCTTGGTGCGTTTGTTCAAGATTTTAAAGGTAATTTTTTCAAAGGAGATAGCATTACTTCTAAATCAAAACCACTAGAATTTATACCTGATGAAGAAATTGCTAAACAGGCATTAGGTTTTGAAAACATATACGTATCCCCTAGTAGTGATGATGTTAGAAATGGGTACATGTTTCGTTATTTTGTTAAAGACTTAAGATCTGGTAAAATTGTAGAAGTTGATAAAGAGGTGTATAGTGCTCAAAGAAAACAAAATAAACTGTATAGACGAACATTAAAAATACAGTGGTATATTGTTGGTAATTTTGAAGATGAAACTATCAATGGATACATATACCCAGGCATTAAATCAAAAAATTTGGATGTGATAGATCAAGCTGAAACTGCACTCCCTGGTATCACTGCCCAACACTTAAAAGATCCAGCACAGTTTGTTCGTAAGTAATTTTATCTTATATTAGATAAAAAGGTTGTATAAGTGTTTTATATTGTAGAGCAAGAAGACAAGCTTGAGGGCTTGGAAAGATTATCAAAATTAGGGTTATATGTTGATGTAATATCATCTAACGATCTCTACCACCCTAAACTAACCTCTACTATTGCTGTTTATGTTAGACCTGTTAATTCTAAACACGGTTATATTATTCCAATCAACCACGATGAAGGTTTAAATGTATCAAAAGATCGTGTCTACCGTATTCTTTCGAAAGCAAGTAAACTATATACATTAGATAAAAAATACTTACTCTATCACTTTAATTTACAAGCTGCTATTGATTTATCTTTAGTCTATGCAATGACTAAATACGATAGATTAGAGTATTCTAAAGAGAACGTAACATTAAACTATTTTTACAATAAGTTTAGAAACTTCCCAAAGATCAATCAGCTCATTCCTATATCTAAATTATACGAAAGCTGTGAAAAAGTATATGATCAAGTTAAGGAAGTTATCGAATACGACATTCCGTCTGGTTTCGATTTTTATAACAAGACTGCAACTAATATATTTTACCTATTAGAACAGTCAGGGTTAGGAATATACTACGATAATTTTGTTAAGATGTTTAGTCCACGTGACCCTCTTTACAACATCGTTGATAACACAGTTTTAACATCTTATAATTTATACAATGTCACATCTAGACCTACTAATGCTTTTAATAGCGTTAATTTCGCTGCTATTCCTAAAAGTGAGCAACACAGGAAATGTTTCCGTCCGAAAGGGGACTATTTTGTTGAGTTGGATTTTGACGGTTATCACTTGCGCTTACTTTGTGAGCAAATTGGTTATAACCTTGGAACAGACTCAGCACATAAGCAGTTAGCAAAACTTTATTTCGAAAAAGAAGAGATTACAGAAGAGGAATATAATGAAGCAAAACAAATTAACTTTCACGCAATTTATGGCAAAATCCCAGAGAAATGGGCATTCCTTGAAATATTTGACAAAATTGATCGATATATCCGAGAGCTTTGGAGACGATTTGAAAATGACGGAGAAGTCTTGGCACCGATTAGTGGAAAAACATTTAGCAAAGGATTAAAAGATATGCATCCTCAGAAATTGATGAATTATATTATGCAATCGCTTGAAACCTCAAGAAATATTCTTATATTAAAAGAAGTACTTAACTACTTAAAAAACAAAAAAACAAAATTAGTTCTTTACACATACGATGCTTTACTGTTTGATTTTCACAAAGAGGATGGTAAAGAAACATTAGAAAAACTTAAAGAAATATTAGAATCTGATGGTAAATACCCAACAAAATTTAAATATTCCAAAGATCTTGTGTTATAGAACGTAAAAGATATTTATATATGATACAACAAGTTGTAAGCACGGCATTTGATTATGATCTAGAGCCGATATATTTAAACGAAGATATGAGTAATAAACTTTTCTGTACCTTTGCTACTGAAGACACTTTAGATGAGATCCTTCAGGAGATTCAAGAGAGGTACAAAATCATATATAGTAAAATCTTTGTACTTTATTCCAAATCACAAGATGAGTATATTTGTACTTATAACGTTGACTTTGGCAATGTTGGTACATTTTTAGATAACACTATCCTAGTGCATAGAAAGAAAGAGTCTAATACTCTTTACACTATTAATGCACTCAACACTCTAATAAAAGAACTTAACGGAGGAGTTCTTGATACTAATTACCGTATCAACTGGCCTGATTACCGTAACTGCATACTTCTCACTAAAGGCCCAGAATTAAAAAGAGTGAACACTAAACTTTACAAGATAGTAGAGTTGGAGAACTGAAAATAAGTTCTTATATTACATAATAAACGTTATAATAAATTAGTTATATGGATTTAAATGCTATACGCGCAAAGCTGGATTCATTGAATAGCAATGGACAGCAAAGAGAGAAAACAGATTATTCCGAAATTTTTTGGAAACCTCAACTAGGTAAGCAGACGATTAGAATCGTACCTTCTACCTATGATCCTGCCTTCCCGTTTAAGGAATTAAAATTCCACTACGGAATTGGTAAGTATCCGATGATTGCTTTATCAAACTTTGGTAAGCAGGATCCAATTGAAGAGTTCGTAAAAGAACTTAGAAAAACGAACGATAAAGACAACTGGTCATTATCTGGTAAAATTAACCCTAAGACCCGTATTTTTGCTCCTATTGTTGTTAGAGGAGAAGAAGATAAAGGAGTACGTCTATGGGGATTTGGTGTTACAATCTTTAAAGCATTACTTGCTTTAGCAGAAGATGAAGATGTTGGTGATTACACCGATGTTATTAATGGATGGGATATGGTAGTAGAACAAAACCAAGGTAATCCCTACCCAGAAACAAGTGTTAGAATTAAACCTAAACAGACACCATTATCTGATAATAATGATTTAGTTGATAAGTGGTTGAAAGAACAACCTAATCCTGTTGATGTATTTACTCAATACGATTATGATTTCATTAAAAAACAACTACAAAACTACTTGAACCCTGGTAGTGAAGATGATACTACTACGGGTACAAACACAGATTCATCTTTGCCAGAAAGCTTAGGTCAACAAAAAACTGACTTTACTTTGGAATCAGCTACTGCTGGCAACCAAGACACAGTTAGTAAATTTGATGATCTATTTAACGAATAATGGCAAAAAAAACTGAAACTCAAGAAAAGGCTTCTGCTTTAGTGCAGAAGTCGTTTAATTTAGGGAATTTTAAGAAGAAAAAAGGGTATTCTAATGCTTCTGTTAAATTTAAGGAGCAAAAATGGATACCTCTTTCTGAGGCTTTCCAAGATATTACTTCCTTACCCGGTATACCTACCGGACATATCACTCTATTGCGTGGACATAGTGATACGGGCAAAACAACTGCCCTATTAGAAGCAGCGGTGAATGCTCAAAAAATGGGCATTCTCCCGGTCTTCATTATTACTGAGATGAAATGGTCTTGGGAACATGCTAAAGAGATGGGATTACAGTTTGATGAAATAAAAGACGCAAATGGAACTGTAACTGACTACGAAGGACATTTCTTATATGCTGATAGAGGTACACTAAATACCATTGAGGATGTGGCCGTTTATATTGCCGATCTTTTAGATGAGCAAGCAAAAGGTAATTTACCCTTTGATATGTGTTTCTTCTGGGACAGTATAGGTTCAGTACCCAGTGATTTATCAGTTAGATCAAATAAAAATAATAATGAGTGGAATGCTGGTGCTATGTCTACTCAATTTGGTAATAACTTAAATCAAAAAATTCTTCTATCAAGAAAGGAGAACTCTCCTTATACTAATACCATGGTAGCTATTAACAAAGTATGGACTCAAAAGCCAGAGTCGCCTATGGGTATGCCTAAACTACAGAATAAAGGTGGTATGTCGATGTGGTACGATGCTACTTTAGTGGTAACATTTGGCAATATTACTAACCCTGGTACATCTAAGATTAAAGCTATCAAAAACGGTATGCAAGTAGAATTTGCTAAACGTACTAACGTACAGATAGAGAAGAACCACATTGGTGGAGTACAATCTAGAGGTAGAATAGTAATGACAGCTCACGGCTTCATTGCTGATGATAAAAGAGCAATTGATAAGTATAAAGATCAACATAAAGATCACTGGTTGAAACTTGTTGGTAGTTTAGATTTTGACCTAATTGAAGAAGGAGACCTAGAAGAAGATACAATTACTCCAAATCTTCTTGATTAGTGGCATATAACGATATTTTACAGAATTTAAAGGAGACCCCACCCCGAGCGTTAAATGATCATATTCTGATCATAGATGCTATGAATATGTTAATTCGTAGCTTCTCCCTGCTCAAAGCGATGAATCCGACCGGCACCCATGTAGGAGGCTTGGTTGGGTTCCTTCGCTCCTTAGGGTATGTTACCCGTATATTTGATCCTACTAGAGTAGTGGTAATATGGGACGGAAAAGGTGGGTCTGCGAATAGAAAAAATATTGATCCAAATTATAAAGCACATCGTGCTACATCTCGAATAACGCATTGGGGTTTATACGACACCAAGGAACAAGAGATGGAAGCATTAATTGGACAGTTATACCGTACCCAAGATTATTTAGATTGTCTACCCATACACCAGATGGTTATGGATAAGTTAGAAGCAGACGATATTATAGCATATCTTGCAAAAAGAGCTTCTAATGCAGGTAAAAAAGTTACAATAGTATCTTCCGATAAGGATTTTCTTCAACTTATAGACCACTATATTGAGGTATATGCTCCAGTAAAGAAAAAGACTTTCAATAAAGGTAATGTAAAAGAGGAACTTAAAGTAACTCCTAGAAACTACAATATAGTAAAAGCACTACTTGGAGATAATTCTGATAATTTAAAAGGAATTAAAGGACTGGGAATCAAAACTATAGTCAAAGAGTTTCCAGGTTTGGCATCAAATTCTGATATGCAATTAGGGTACGTATATAAACTTTGTGAACATAAATTAGACGAAAAAAAGATCTTTGCTAAAATAATACACGATTGGGATAGAGTGGAGACTAATTTTAAGTTGATGGATTTACATAACACAGCATTATCGGAAAACGAAATAGAGTATGT
>Ga0222715_10001012_pt1 | contig 27666 bp, 12 predicted proteins | sample C33_9DmetaG_FD_165056 | JGI IMG/M metagenome (GOLD analysis project Ga0222715, IMG submission 165056) | Estuarine water microbial communities from San Francisco Bay, California, United States - C33_9D | ecosystem: Environmental > Aquatic > Marine > Unclassified | place: USA: California...
TTTTATTTTTACTGCATCATCTGGATTTGGTTCTTTTTGTGCAGGATTTTGTGTAGTTGTAGGTGCTTGTGTATTATCCGGTGCAGTTTTTTGCGCATTAGGATCTGCATTTGCATCTTTTGCGCCGGCCACAGCACCTTTTGCTATGTCTGCTACACCTTTACCTACAGCAGCAACACCTTTGCCAACTGCTCCGGCCACCTTGCCTACGCCCTTAGCCGCGCCAGCGGCCGCGGCGCCAGCCGCTTGTCCAACTTTAGCCCCGGTTGTAATTTTTTTCATTGCTTCTTTAGCACCATCTGTAGGATAGCCGTTCTTTGCTAACCAGTTTAGTACCATCTCAGGTGTTGCGCCTTCACCTTTGTCTTGAGTTCCTAAGAACTTCATAAATTCTTTTCTCATCATATTGGCTTCTTCACCGGCTTCAAGTCGACCTGCTGCTTTGTCACTACCCATTTTAGCAAGTGCTTTATTACCCATCTTCTTAAGAAAACCCATAGGCTTTTCATCTAGACGTTCTGTTTCCACTAATATTTCATTAAGACGCATTATAATTCTCTCACAAGTATAGTATGTTTACTTATTGTTATTTATTTCTGTTTGACTGTTTAAAGAGATCTAAAGATCTCTAGCGTTTTCGCTAACGCTCAACGCTTTTTCTTCCCTAAACGTTTATTAAGTGGTAATAATTAAATTGCGAAGCAATTTTTAGCATCATCTAGATATTTGAGCCACAATTCGCCCGTTGCCGGACGAACTATAGTGAAAAACATCATCTGAGTTATCATCACCACAACTGTTTAAGAAGATTACATATAGTATGTACGGAGGCGGCAGACCGTCAACCCCCTACTTCAGCATTCGCATTATCCGCGGAAGGCAGTTAATCCCAAACAGTTCGAAATCACTTACCTGTGTGTTGTATCTTTTTCACAGAGCACACATCTTTTATGCCTAAGTTAGCATTGTCCTTGCAACACGCCAGTATCTGGACCGGGTATCTCACCGTTCCTCAAGACGAGTCGAGCATCCCCGACCAAACTACGTTGCTATTTTTTTGCCTGGATTGAGTGTTCTAGAAGGGCTTTTTTGAGTTTGTCTGAACCACCTACTCTAACATTGATAATACCGTTGTAGTAATCATCACGTTCTAGTACTCTACGTTCAAATTGCTCTCGTGCCTCAAGATATGACATTTCACCTCTACCTTTACATAGGTATAGAATTTCTCTTGTAAAATTGTTAGGGCCTTGTGCGTCAACATCAGCCTGTAATCTATCGGATGAACCCCAATAGTCTTTCCAGTCTGACTCTTTATATCCGCGTCTCTTATTTTTTTTGCCTTTGAGAGGTGGTTTTGTAGTTTTAAATTTGGCTAGTTTTTTGCCTACGTATTTTTGTTGCGTGGTTTTATTTGTTATGAGATAAACGAAGCCTTCATATTCATCAGGAATACTTTCAACAATATCGCCTTTATATGTCCAACTCGGATTCTCCATCACTCTTACTTACTTTTGATGGTCTTCCTACCTTGCCTTTTCTGGCTTCCTTTCGTTCTTGCCTTTTGTTTTGTATCTCAGTGCGCCTTATACTTGCGTGTCGTCTAATTTCCGACAACCAAAATCTTGCTTTTATGCCTGCTTCGTCACTACCTTTATATTCAAAACGATCCTGCCACTTAAAGTAGTTTTGGAACGCTTCAATCATTTCGTCGTGACTGTCTTTACTCATCTTAAATTTGGGCCTGTAAAAAATAGTGCCATTGATTTTCTTACACCAGCAGTTACTGGTGTTACTTTATGCTGTATCCAACTAGGAAATATTAAAAGTGATCCTGGTTTATCAAATTCATCAATATCCCATTCACCATTAATAAACAATTTAAACTTTCCGCCTTTGTATTCTGTATCGCTACAGTTTAAAAGTGCTGTAAGTTTGATATCATACTGTTCCTTTAATACCCCATCTCCGTGCCAACTGTATTCACCTTTGTAATAAGCATCATATTCGTTGTACAACAGTGTTGAAAAACTGTTAGGCTGATATAAATCAAATCCAAAGTTCCATTTGTTTACATCAAACACAATGTTTACAATTCTATCAAGGTCATTTTTAAGTTCGCCGTATTGCATAACACCTACACGGCTAGTTTTTGTAACGCCGTCAGCAGGTTCATCAAATCCATCTTCTACAATCTGACTTTTAAATGTGTTTACTAGACTGGTAAGTTGGTTTTGAGGATGAGCATCCGGAGCACAAAAATAACTTACCTTCATTGCACAATCTCAATATCGTTACTGTAACTTGTAAAGCCGTTTTCTTTGATAACTTTAAGTACGTGATTAACACGACCTGCTAGATCGTCTCTATGCGAAATCAAAAATACATTTTTGTTACGTTCTCTAGTCATTTTCTTAAGAATACTAATAGAACTTTCAACACCTGCACTATCCATACCACTGTCTACAAGCTCGTCAATGAATAGTAAGTTAATGCCGTGATATAAACTTTCCCAAACATCTCTAAATGCCCAACTTAGACTTAAAATGAGTCTATTTCGTTCGCCTCTACTGAGGTTATCGAAGTCTAAGTCCTGTCCTAGTTGTGTAATAATCACCGATAAATCGTTCTGAAATTCAACAATATGTGGTAATCCTACTTTAGACAAATAGTATGTTAAACGTTGATTTAGGTATGCTAGATTCTGTTCAATAATCTTTTTACGTACAAAACTGTCTTTGTTAGTAAGCAGTTTATATAAGAAATCCATATGATCTTTTTGTTTAGTAAGATCATTTAGTGTATCAAAACTAACTTCTTGTATTGCTGTTTCTTGTAAATCAACAATCTGTTCTGCATACGGGTTATCTTCAACACGTTTTTGTTCTAATTCTTTCTGCAAACTTTCAACGGTGTTACGATGATTGTATGCTTCTTCAACACTATCATATTGTGTTGTAGGACACGCTTCTAGTTCTCCGATATCAGCAACAACTTTTGCGTGTTCTGTATATTGTGTTTCATTGGTTGCAATTTGCAGTGCGGCTTCTGTAAGTAGATCTTCTTTGTCTTTGAGAATTTCATCTTGTTTGTTATCGTGTATCTCTTGCCCACAAGCATAACACTTGTGATCTTTTAGATCTGCAATTTCTTTATCTAATTTTTTAATTAGTTTTTCTTGCTTATCGTTATCAGCAGTAATATTTGCCATCCAACGTTGTGCTTCTTCAAGTGAACGCTTCTTGTCATTGAAGTTTTCCCAACATTTATGTGCCTCAATTTCTGCTTCGATATCAATTTTTTCTAAGGCAGCAATACTTGCTTCTAAGGACTTAACATTTTCTTGTTTTGTATCTTCCCACATCTTTTGTTTGCGTTCTAAACTTTCAATGTTTTGTTGAATTCTTTCGTTAGATGCTTTGATTGCTTCAATTTTTGCATTTTCAGTAGTAATAGAATCTCGATTGAGTCTCATTTTTTCTTTCAATACTTCTGCTTTTTCAGAGAGCATTGTAATACCGAGTAGTTGTTCAATGATATTACGTTGATCGTTGTTTTTCATAGACAAGAAAGGTTCAGTATATGTGTTCAAAGCAAGGATATGTTTGAACATATCGTGACTCATACCAAATAAGTCTTCAATTGCTTTTTGTGTTTCTCTACTATCACCTTGTGCTTCATCGCCATCTATTGGATCTTGTTCTGTGCCGTTTACTACAAACTTAAGAACATTAGATTTACGTCCTCTATGAATAGAATATTCTACACCGTTCTTTTCAAAGTCAATAGTAACAAGCATTCCTTTGCCGTTAATCTTATTAATAAGATTGTCTCGTTTGATGTTTGTAAGTGCATTACCGTAAATTGCATAACTTAGTGCGTTGACGATAGTGGTTTTACCAGTGCCGTTTCTGGAACCATTACCGTCACCGCCTAAATCTAGGTTTTCACCTAGTACAAGTGTAAGTTCTCCTTTGTCAAAATCAATTGCTTGAGTTTGATTACCCACACTCATAAAGTTTTTAACTGTGATGTTTTTAATTTTTATCATAGGTCTCGATAAATCTCCGTTAGCATACGTTTGTCATATGACTCACTATCTAATTGTTCTATCTGATTCATTACAATAGTATCAACACTTTCAAATGAAAGGTCGATAGGATCAATGTTTGATTCAACTTCTACTTTTTCTGGAATCAACATTAGTTCTCGTAATTTAAACTGAGGAATAAACTGTTCTTTAATAAAGTTTGCTTCTTCAAATGTAATCTGTACATCGATAGTCACACGACAATGCATATTTTCTTTTAGATGATCTTCTGGCTTTTCTAAAAGTTGTGATAACCTAAAAGTTCTAAATAAAGGCTGTCCTGGCCAAGTTTTATATTCTGGAGTTCCGCCCCAGTCTAAAAACATCATCCCACGTTCATCATCCCACGCATCTGCGTAGTTGTGAGGAAATGCATTACCAATGTATGTTACATTTCCTTTAGTTTGTCGTTTATGGAAGTGTCCACTAAACACATACTCTTGATTTACAAAATGATCTGGTTGTAACTCTCCGTGGTCAGGCATTTCTACCATAGCATTCATTTTAAAGTATGGCAATTCAAAGTGTCCGAAAACATATCTACTTTTAATATTCTTAACCGCTTTCCACTCTTCTCCAACTAACCAAGGCAATAGTGTGACATCGCCTTCTGTTAGTTGTTCTGTAATTGGAATTATGTTAGGAAACAGACGCATAAATTCAATACTGTTAATCTCACGTTTGTCTTTATAAAACAAATCGTGATTGCCTACCATAAAGTAAGTTTTTTCAAATGTATCGTTTAGTCTTTCTAGATTACTAACTGTGTAGTTCATTGTGCTGACGTCAGTGGTCGCACGGTTATGGTGCCAGTCTCCTAAGAAGATACAGGTCTCAGCACCAGCGGCTTTTGCTTCTTCGCAAAACCATTTAACAAAATCTTCACAATCGGTATTGTGAATCCTACTACCACTCTTCATTCCAAAATGAATGTCAGTGAAGCAGGCTGCTTTTTTAAATAACGGCATTCTTTACTCCTATACTACATTTTATAGTAGTTTGTGTCATAAGTCAAGACTTTTCTGTTGTGTCTTTGGTTCCTCTAGGTTGAGCCATACCATTGTCTCTACCCTGTTCTTGTCTAGTCCAACTTGGATTCATACCATTCATTTCTAAAATATCGTCTCTAATATTTTGGTTACGTTTTTCGATATTAATGATACGAACAAATGAATTAGTAACAGCAGCGGTATAGTAAGCAAAAGGATTATTACTCTTAGATTCATCAAACTGTAGTCCTATTTGTGCCAACTGCAAAATTGCTTGGCCTTTCATTTCGTCATTGTATGTGTATCCACGTACATTTCCTCGTGTTGCATAACGATCACAAAGTTTCATCCACATTCTTGCAAGGTCGTTAGTTGCTTTGCCTGATTTGGGATTGAAGAATCCATTATCCATACCACCTTCCCAATGGCTTTTACCAACACATATCAAATTTCCACCATCATCAAACTTCCAATGTTGGAATGGCGGAAAATTTACTTTTACGTGTCTATCTGCTACTGTCTTTTTTGTTTTTTTGCGTGTTAAATCTTCTGGTATGTGTTCAAATGTCATTACTCTAAATACTACATCTTCTTTAGCAATCTTTTTATAATCAATTTCAAACTGTTTTGCTGGCATTTTTTTACCGGCGGCTTCAACTGCTTCTGCGTGTGCTTGTTTTGCCAATCTAGAAGCACGGTTACGTTTTGCTTCAGCAGTGGTTCTAATGTTAATTTTTTCAAGACTAGGTACAATTAAGTCGTATTGATTGTATTCAGGGTCAACAAATGAACAGAATGTGTTCTTACTGCGGTGTATTTCCGCCAGTAGATCTTTATTTGTTAGATACTTTGTTCTTGTTGCCATATTTTTCTTCTCCTATATGAATTAATATAATAGCACATTTCTCTTAGAATAAATAGAGTTATTAAAAGGAAATATTACCAAAATGACTTTAAGCATAAATCCGTTAGCAAAATTAACCACCAAAGTTAATAGTTCAGTGGCTGCTGACATTGCCGCAGCAACAGCAAAAGCCAATGGAGCACTACAAGTTGCAGGAAGTTTGCAAGATAAACTAGCACTAGATGCAAAAATTGGACAACTAAGCGGCGGACTTAATAGTGGTCTTTCACAAGCAGCAGCAGGAGCAAACGTTGCAACTGCTTTAGGTGGAGCACAAACAGCAATGCAAACAGGTCTAGGTAAAGTTATATCATCGCCAGTAGGTAGTGGTCCACTTATTAACGGTACTGCAATCGGCGGACAACTAACAAATGCAGCAGAAAGCATAGGTACTATTGGTAACGTGTTCGGTGGCGTTGCGTCGACTATTGGTGATACTGTAGGCGACATTTCAGGTGCACTTACAAAATTAACAGGCGGTGACTTAGCAGGTGGCTTTAAAGATATTGCCGGCGCACTTGGAAGAACTGCAGGCAGTCTGAATGATATTTTAAGTTTAAAACGTGGTGCCAATTTACCTCCAGGCGGCGAATTGTTTACAAGTTCCGGCGAAAAGATTAAGTTAAATCCAAGTGCCGAAAATGACTGGCGTGTAAGAATTAGTTGTGCGTGGAACATTTTTAACTCCGACATTTTTTCTGTATTAGAAAAAACAGGAGGTGTTGTTTGGCCAGTGTTGCCAACAATGGAAATAAGAACAACAGCAAACTATTCAGAATTAGCACCAGTACATAATAATTATCCTTTCCTATCTTACAAGAACTCACAAGTGGACGCAATTAATATTAGCGGTGATTTTATTTGCGAAACTGAAAGAGATGCAGCATATTGGATTGCAGCAACTACATTTTTTAGAACAGTTACTAAAATGTTTTACGGACAAGGAGCAAACGCAGGTAACCCACCGCCGGTGTGTTCACTAAATGGATACGGAAGTATGATGTTTTCAAATACACCAATTGTTGTTAAATCGTTTAGTGTAAGTATGCCAAACGATGTTAACTACATCAAGGTAAGTCCAAATTTAACAAATTCAGAAAGACCAACCTGGGTACCTATCAAGAGTAATATTAGTGTTGAAGTACAGCCTATCTACAATAGAGCTGATATGAGACAATTTAGTTTGACAGAATACGCTAACGGCCAGATGGCTAACAAAGGCGGAGTAGGATACTTCTAATATGGCTAGATACGATGCATCTTCACACTACCAAGCAACACGTCAGAACGGATTTTATTTAGATTTATTAACTCCCAGACCTGTACCATCAGAGAAGGATGATTTTGTATATACTATTGAAAGCCAATATAATCATAGACCTGATTTATTAGCACACGATTTATACGGTGACTCGAAACTTTGGTGGGTTTTTGTTCAGAGAAATATGGAAGTTCTAAAAGACCCTATCTATGATTTTGAAACAGGTGTAACTATACAAATACCAAAAGAGTCAAATTTAAGAAAGTTTTTAGGAGTCTAATATGGCCGCTGAATTTACCGAACGTAGAATACAGAGCAACGGTAACACCGCCAATTTTAATATTGATAGAAGCCAGCCTTTTATAGACGTCCAGAAAAACGGACAGACTCAAAGAATTTATGGCACACAGGAACAGTTAGCCACTTATCAAAATAAAAAACCAGACGGAACTGCTGCACTTAACTTTCCTCCTAAAACAGGTATTCCAAAAGGAGTAGCAGTAACTTACGGTCAAAACGCAGAAGGTAGAGTTACAGTTGAACCACTTGTGCCTGGAACAGGCAAAACACTTGATGAAATTTTAGACAATGTAGTTGGTAGTGAAGAAGGCATACCACCTTCTTCGTCAACAAAAAATGTAAATCCAAGCAAACAAGGAACAGTTATTCCTAATCCTCTTGAGCAGTTTGCATCAGTTACCCCATTATGGACTCTGGCAGTATTAACGCCTAAACAGTTTAACAAACCATCATTATATAGAACAAAAGATTTATCTTTTTCAGCACAAACAGAAATAGCAACAACTACTGTTGATCCAGTTACTGACTTCGACGATGGATCGAGATCAGTCACATTAAAAAGCAGTATTATATTTTCATCTGGTGGTAGAGGCGATGCTACCCGTGCAACAACCATAAATGGATCGCCAGAATATTTTATTGACAATTTTAAAATGATGTCAGTTATTGCTCCGTCTCCAGCAACTGGTAATACCAATGCAATTAATTTTGAATTTGGTATATTAGAGCCTTACAGTATGGGATTGCTTTTACAGTCTATGCAAAGTGCTTGTCTAAAAGCAGGTTACAACGATTATCTAGAAGCACCTTTCTTACTAAGACTAGACTTTAAAGGGTATAATGACAAAGGGCAATTTATTAAATCAATAAAACCTAAGCACTTTGTAATGAAATTTAAAAAAGTAGAGTTCTCGGTCAACGAAGGTGGCAGTCAATATTCAGTGCAAGGGTATCCTTATAACCATCAAGGGTTTGCTGATACAGTTGATACAATGTTCCAAGATATTAGTATTGGACCACAACCTGATGCTGACCCTACAGTTTTTTCTGTTCTTGCTGACCCTAATAATGAAAAAAGTTTAGTTCGTGTGCTTAATGATAATGAAACTAAAATGATCAATCAAGGAAAGTATAAAGTTAGAGATCAGTACGAAATACAATTTCCTGAAAAAACATATGATTTTGTTCCTGCAGATAAAACTACAGAACAAACATCAATGACTGTTGACCCGGTAGGTCCTCCTAATAGAAGATCAGTCGGCAAGCAATCTAGCCAAGGAGCCTCAAACACAACTGACGCAGGTGTAAATCCAATAGGAAAAAGTACATTTGATTATTCTCCTAAAAAAGGCGGTAACTTTGCATTTAGAAAAGAAGATGATGTTGTAAATGAAGAGACCGGTCGAATTGAAAGAGGAAAATTAACTATTATTCCCGGAGAACGTATTTTTAATTTTACACAAAAAATGAAAATTACAGATATTATTACACAGACTATCCTAAGTTGTAGACACAGTCATAAAGCAGTAACAGGCGAACTACCGATTACAGAAGAAGGATATGTTAATTGGTTTAGAATCGATGTGCAAGTAGAATTTTTAGAATACGACGATTCGGTAGGCGACTTTGCTAAAAAATATACATATAGAGTTGTTCCATATCTTGCTCACGCAAGTGTATTTGGAAACACAACATCTAAACCGCCAGGTCAAGAAGAATTAAAAAAACAAATTGTAAAAGAATACAACTACATCTATACCGGTCAAAATGCAGATGTTATTGACTTTGATATTAAAATTAATAATTTGTTTTATACAGGAATTAATCCTGCAACTGAGGGTAATACAGAAAGTCAATCCAATCAAGATAATGCAGGACAGGGAGAAGAAACTGCTTCTAGTACTCCATCGAATACAGGTCCAGATCCTAAAGCACAGGTTAGTAATTTAGGAAAAAGTAAACAAAAAAGAGATCCTGGAATGTTTAGTGTTTTTAAAGGCGGTTCAGGAGCAAAGTCAGTAGAACAGAAAGTAGCAGAAAACTTTCACGATGCACTAGTAAAAAATGCAAGTGCAGATTTAATTCAAGTAGAATTAAAAATTATAGGCGATACTTTCTGGTTGGTAGAAAGCGGTTTAAGCAATCACTTTGTTCAAGCAGCACCTGCTGCACAGTTTATGAATGATGGAACAGTAAATTACGAAGGCAATGATGTTTTTATTAGAATCAATTTTAGAACGCCTGCAGATGTCGATCCTAAAGGCGGCCTTTATAAGTTTAGTAAAATGTCTAGAAGGAGTCCTTTTAGTGGAATCTACAGAGTGTACAAGTGTGAAAATGAATTTTCCGGAGGTCTGTTTACACAGACATTGTCTTGTGTAAGAATGCAAGGTCAAGTAGAAGATTACGACGGAGAAAATATTACTGAAGATAAAACTACTGCGTTAGCAACACAAGTCGCAGAGAAAAAACCACCTAAAACTAATCCTGCACAAGAATTGCCGATTGCAGATAAACTTGCACAGGCATTCGGATTTAGTAACATTGCAGAGTTACAAGCAAAATTTCCGGCAGGCCCGGCAGATAAACCTAAAGAACCTGAAGGACCAACACTTACTGAAAGAAGAAGACAGTCTAATGGAGTTTTAGTAAACTTTAATATTGATAGAACTAAACCGTTTGTTGATCAAACAGATACTGATGGAAACATACTAAGGATTTTTGAAAGTTAATGTCTACACAAAGAAGAACCAGATATGATAGAACAAGAGGCGTTGGACTAGGCTCCGGCGTATACGTTGCATCAGTTGTTAGTGTAATGGATCCTACATTTAACGGTAGATTAAAAGTTACACTATTAAAAGATCAAGGTAACGAAGTTGGAACAGAGAACCAAACATTCCTTGTAAGTTATGCTTCGCCATTCTTTGGAATGACTCCGTATGAAGCACAAGGTAAAAACTTAGAAGATTTCAACGATTCTCAAAAATCCTACGGTATGTGGGCAGTGCCGCCTGATGTTGGAGTAAAAGTTTTAGTTTTATTTGCCGACGGTGATCCAGGTAAGGGTTATTGGTTTGCTTGTGTGCCACCTAGTTTTGCTAACCATATGGTACCTGCAATTGGTGCTACAACAAACGTGGCTATTAGTGATGAAGATAAAAAACGTTATAACACAAAACAACCATTGCCTGTTGCAGAAATAAACAAACGTATTAATGCAACGGATCAAGAAGTAGATGCTGAAAAAATCAAAAAGGCTGTACACCCTATTGCTGATAGATTTTTAAGACAAGGCACAATTGAAGATGATGTAAGAGGACCTAGTGTTACTAGTGCTAGACGACAAGTTCCTAATACTGCATTTGGTATATCTACACCAGGTCCTTTAGATTACAGCCCGGGTGCCAAGCGTATGAATATTGGCCCTACAGAGTCTCAAACAAGAACTCCTATTCCTGTAAGCAGATTGGGAGGAACTCAATTTGTTATGGATGATGGCGACGATAGATATCAACGTAAAACAGCACCAGGTGTAGGACCAGTTGAATATGCAGATATAAATGCAGGTGAAAAAGGCGTAGTTGATATTCCTTATAACGAATACACAAGAATAAGAACAAGAACGGGACATCAACTGTTACTACATAACTCAGAAGATTTAATATATCTTACAAATTCAGGCGGTACTGCTTGGATTGAAATGACCAGTAACGGCAAAATTGATATCTACGGTGCAGACAGTATCAGTGTACACAGCGAGAATGATCTAAACATTAGAGCAGATAGAGATATAAACATTGAAGCAGGTAGAAACATTAATATGAAAGCAACAGCAGAATATGTTTCACCTGACGAACTACATCGCAGAGCAGAAGGCGAAACAAAAACCGTTTCTAAGATAGAAGATGGTGCTGGTATTGAATCAGGAAGAATTCAAATCGAAAGTGCATTCAACACAAATATTTTGATCGGTGCCAATGGTAAGATTGAAACCAGAACTTATGAGTATGCCGACGAAGTTCCTGCTAACGGAGATCTTGATATTAGAGTAGCAGGTAATCATAGACATACAATTAATGGTAATACCGATATCTACACTCTTGGTGATAGGTCAGACACACAAAGAAATTGGGATATTAAAACTGAAGGATACAATTACTTAACATCTGGTAAAAACACAGAACTTGCAGTAGGCGGTGACATATTGATGTCAGCAAGTCCAAACATACACCTAAACGGACCTGCTGCAACAGATGCAGCACAGGCAGATCCTGCGTTATCTATAACAGATTTAATTACACACGATAATATTTTTACAAATACTGTGAGTGAATGGGCAACCACTAAGTATCAGCAAGGGGCATTTAACAGTATTATGAAAAGGGTACCGATGCACGAACCTTGGGCACTACACGAAAACCAATCGCCTAATTTCTTAACTCCTTCTGATACAGATAGAGAAATACCACCGAGCGAGGAATAATAGATGGCAAACTTATATAATCAAAAGAAAGTAGCAGTAAACAAAGCATCTGTAGGTGATCAAACATCAAGTACATTCACGTACAAAGGATTTAGCAGTCAAAATGCTAAACAAGGTTTTAAACTTTATGATATTGATCTTGTTAAACAGGATCTTATCAATCACTTTTATATTAAAAAAGGTGAAAAGTTACAAAATCCTGATTTTGGAACTATTATTTGGGATATGATATTTGAACCTTTTACTGAAGAAACAAAAAAATTAATTGCTGATGATGTAGAAACTATAGTGAACTATGATCCTAGAGTAGTAGTTGATAGTGTTTCGGTTGACAGTACAGAAATGGGTATGCGAATAGAAGCAAGTATTACATATTTGCCATTTAATGTAAGCGATAGAATGACATTTGATTTTGACAGAACAACATCAACAATAAAGTAAGCAGTTAATGATTGACGCTAAATATTACTAAGGAATAGGACGTAATGAGCACTACATCAAGACAAAATAATTTAATACTTAATGAGGACTGGACTCGCATTTATCAGACGTTTCGTAACGCTGATTTCAAGTCTTATGACTTCGAGAACCTGCGTAGAGTTATCATTACCTACTTGCGTGAAAATTACCCAGAAGATTTTAATGATTATATCGAATCATCAGAGTACCTAGCACTTATTGATGCCATTGCATTCCTTGGACAGAGTTTATCTTTTAGACTAGATCTTGCAAGTAGAGAAAATTTTATTGAATTAGCAGAGCGTAAGGAAAGTGTTCTAAGAATTGCTAAGATGCTTTCTTATAATGCTAAACGTAATGTTCCTGCAAAAGGTCTTTTAAAGTTTGTTAGTGTTACTACATCAGAAGATGTTGTTGATAGCAACGGACGTAACCTAGCACAACAAACAGTTCGTTGGAACGATCCAACAAATACTAACTGGGCAGAACAGTTTATTCTTGTGTTGAACACCGCAATGAGTGACAATACAGAATTTGGTAGGAGCCAAGGTACTGCTACTATTCAAAGTATTCCGACAGAGCAGTATAGATTTAGATCTTTTTCAGCAGATGTTCCGATTTACTCCTTTAGTAAATCAGTCGCAGGTCGAAATATGGTGTTTGAATTAGTCAGCACTACATTTAAAGATGCAGAAGAAATTTATGAAGAATCACCAACTCCTGGAAACCAGTTAGGTTTTGTATATAGACAAGATGGTCAAGGACCAGGAAGTGCAAACACAGGGTTTTACTTACAATTTAAACAAGGTAGTTTAGAACTTGCAGATTTTAATATTGGTGTTCCTACTACAAATGAGCGTGTTGCAGTAGAAAGTCAAAATATTAATAATGATGATGTTTGGTTGTACAATATTAATCCAAACGGATCACAAGGAACAGAGTGGTTAAAAGTTTCAAACCTTATTGGAAACAACATTGCATATAACAGTATTGTAGGCGGAAGTAGAGATATCTATGCTGTCAACACAAGAGAAAACGATAAAATTGATTTAGTATTTGCAGATGGAGTGTACGGAAATTTACCACAAGGTAATTTTAGAACATATTATAGAGTAAGTAATGGATTAAGTTATACAATTTCTCCTAATGAGTTAAGAGGTATTAATATTACTGTACCATATCTTAACAAGGCAGGCGCAAGACATAATATTACTATTGGTTTAGCATTACAACAAAGTGTAAACAGTGCAGCACCAACAGAATCAATTGACAGTATCAGACAGAATGCACCTGCAAATTATTATACACAAAATAGAATGATTACAGGTGAAGATTATAATCTTGCTCCGTTGTCTACTTCACAAAATATTTTAAAGGTAAAATCAGTTAACAGAACTTCAAGCGGAATTTCACGTAATATTGATATTATTGATGCTAGTGGAAAATATGGTTCAATCAATGTATTCGGAGATGACGGGTACATCTATAAGCAGGAATCAGAAAATACATTAAGTTTTAAATTTACTAGTAGAACTGACATTATTAATTTTATTAAAAATAGAATAGAAAGTGTGTTTGCAGATACAGATGTTTATAATTTCTATATAACACGTTTTGAAAAGATACTATTTTCTGAAACTACAATTGAATGGAACAGTATCACTAATGATACTAATATCGGTACAGGATACTTTGTTAATAATATTGACCAAAGTTTACTTAAAGTAGGAACTTATGCAACTAATAACCTTAAGTTTTTGTTATCTGGTGCTAATCTTAAGTTTTTACCACCAGCAGGAAAAGCATTTAAGAATAGTGCTATTGTAGATATTAACGAAGATGATAGCGAACAAAGAAGTTACCTATGGACAAAAGTACAAAGTGTTGTAGGTGACGGTACTAACGCAGGCAGAGGAGTATTAACAACAGGACTAGGTCCGATTACATTCACTGATAATATTCCAACAGGCGCTATTGCAAACAGAATTGTTCCTAAATTTGTATCAGATATTAGTACTGCTATCGAAGCACAAATGACAAATATTATTTTTGCAAACTTAAACTTTGGTTTAAGGTACGATATTAATACAGCACAGTGGAAAATTATTCAAGCAGAAAATTTAGATGTAACTTCTGCATTTGGTTTAGGTAAAGCGGGTGATACTACAAGTGAAAATCTTGATGCTAGTTGGATAATTGCATTTGTTAAAGATAACGATCAGTATGTTGTTAGAATTAGAAAACTAGACTATGTGTTTGGTAGTGTTTCACAAAATAGATTTTATTTTGATAAAAATGACAAGGCCTATAATAACATTACAGGAAAACTTGAAAAAGATTCTGTTAGAGTTTTAGGTATTAATAAAACAAGTCAAGGAATTGGATCATTAGTTCAAGATTATTCTTTTGAAATTTCTGACACTATTAAATTTGATGATGGATACGAATCTACTAATGAAATTAAATTAGCATTTTCTGATAAAGATAGCGATGGTGTTGTTGACGATCCGCAATCTTTTGAAAATATTGTAGGATCAGATTTAGATTTAAATTTCTTATTCTTCCAAGAAGTAACTGACGCATACGGTACATCTGTTTTTAATCTTGTTGATCCAAGTGTTACAAACATTATTGTTGCACAACGAGAATCGCAAGTTAATATTAATGACTATAATGACGGTCAACTAATTTATTTTTATGATGACAATGAAGATAGAGTAAAAAGTGTAAACAAAGCAACTAACACACTACAACTTGAAACTTCGTATAAAGCAGAAATTGGAAGAAGAGATCTTAAGTTTCAATATACACACGCAGCAAGTACTGACAGACGAATTGATCCAAGTGTAACTAATATTGTTGATATTTTTATTTTAACTAGATCATATGATACTTCTTTTAGAAATTACCTTGCAGGAGCAGGAACACAACCTGCTGAACCAACGTCAGAAGATTTAAGAATATCATTTGGCTCGGGTCTTAATCAAATAAAAGCAATAAGCGATGAAATTATATATCATCCTGTAAAATATAAAGTGTTGTTTGGAACAACAGCAACACAACAAGTACAAGCACAATTTAAGGTTGTTAAAAATCCTAATAAAACTATTAATGACAACAACCTAAAAGTAAGAATTGTAAATGCAATTAATACTTTCTTTAGTATTAATAACTGGGATTTCGGAGATAGATTTTATCTTAGTGAACTGACTGCATTTATTATTAATTCAGTATCTCCAGATGTTACTAATTTTGTAATCTTACCTAGAGATCCAGCACAAGTGTTTGGCAGTTTGTTTGAAATTCAAAGTAAGCCTGATGAAATTTTTGTAAGCGGAGCAACTGTAGATGATATCGAAATCGTATCCTCGATCACTGCTGCTGAAATTAGAGCAGGCACTGGAACAGTGGTGAGTGATACATAATGGCAGATAAAAAAGTCTTCCCCAACAGCAATATTCCAATTAGAAAATCTTCAGAATTTTTACCTGACGTTTTTAAAACTGAAACCAATAATAAATTTTTAGGGGGCGTTTTAGATCCTCTAATTCAACCTGGCGCAACAGATAAACTTACAGGGTATGTCGGTCGACGTTACGGAAAAACTTACAATACTAAAGATATCTATCTTGATGATGACGATACATTACGTAGCAGGTATCAACTTGAACCAGGTGTAACTATTGAAAAAGATAGAAAGGTAGAAGATTTTTATGATTATATTGATTTTAAAAATATTTTAAATTACTTTGGTAACTATAACGATCGTGACGATATTTTAAATAAACAAGAACATTATTCTTGGAACCCTCCTATTGACTGGGACAAGTTTACAAACTATAGAGAATATTTTTGGGCACCCCAAGGTCCTCCATCTGTTCCTGTATACGGACAGAACAGTGCAATAACATCTACATATAAAGTGTCTCCGGGTGTTAATAGTTGGATATTTACGCCTGATGGTGCAACTAATAGTCCTAACCTTAAATTATATAGAGGACAAACATACCGTTTTGAAGTTAACAGTCCGCTCGAAGGATTTATTATTAGAACAAACTACGATACAGGAAGTTTGCTTTATGATGCACGAATTTCTTATTTTGTAGGTGACTATGCAATTTTTGATGATAAACTTTGGCGTGCCAAAGTTGATATCACACCAGCAGACGGAAGTACAATTAGTGTTGATTCGCAAGACTGGGAATTAGTAGATAATAACGCTGTACTAGAATCATTAACATACAATACCGGTATAATTAATAACGGAGCAAAAAGAGGTGTAGTAACATTTACTGTGCCTTTAGATTCGCCTGATGTTTTATACTATCAAAGTGACGTCAATCCTAATAGACTAGGACAGTTTATAATTGGCGATATTCAAGATGCTACGTTTATCGATCCTACAAATGAGATTGTTGGTAAAAAAGATTATACAAGTGCTAACGGTATAAAACTTAGTAACGGACTAGTAATAGAATTTAGAGGCGAAGTAGCAGAAGAAAAGTATGCTCAAGGTACTTGGCTAGTTGAAGGTGTAGGTAAAGAAATTTCTTTAACAAGATTTACAGATCTTATTCCTCCAACAGTAACAACCACTACTCCGGAAATTTTGTTTGACAATGAAGGATTTGATTCTCAGCCCTATGATGATGCTACACAGTTTCCAGGATCAAAAGATTATATTACAATCAATAGAACAAGTAGAGATTTAAATCCGTGGAGTAGATATAATAGATGGTTTCATAGAACAGTCTTAGAGTATGCACATACTTTTAGAGGAGAAGACTTTGATGCTAGTGAAGATACTAGAGCAAAACGTCCTATTATTGAATTCCATCCTAACATCCAACTGTTCAATCACGGCGGCCAAGCGAAACAAACAGTAGACTACATTGATGACTTTACAACTGATATTTTCTCAAAAATAGAAGGAAGTACAGGTTACAGCGTTGATGGAGAGTTCTTGTTCGAAGGAGCAAGAGTACTTGTAATTTCTGATACAGATAATTTAGCAAATAATAAAATTTACGAAGTTAAGTTTATCATACACAACGGTCGTAAACAAATTAATCTTAGAGAAACAGAAGATACAGTATCAACAGAAAATGAGTGTGTATTGGTTAGACGCGGCGCAGAAAATGCAGGACTAATGTACCATTTCAACGGATCCAAATGGATTGCGAGTCAACCTAAAACTTCAATAAACCAATATCCGTTATTTGATCTATATGATAAAGATGGGTATAGTTACGGCGATACTTCTGTGTATCCGGTTACTACATTTAATGGTTCGCCTATATTGAGTTATGCTGTAGGCACTGGCCGAACAGATCCTGAATTAGGGTTTAAATTAAAATATCAAAATATCAATAACGTAGGCGATATTACTTTTCACTGGAATTTAGATAGTGATACTTTTCAATATACACAACTTCAAAAAACTGTTTCAGTTCCAATAAGAGAAGGCTATTTAAAAATTGAAAACCAGTATGATAACGGTTGGCTAAAAACAGATGAAAAATATTTACAGCCTATTATTAACACAGTTAAAATTGACACCGATGGTGTGATAGCATTAGACTGGAGTAACACAATTGATTGGGCACAAACAACAAACAACTTAGAGGTGTGTTTTTATAGAAACGGTATAAAACTTAAAGACACATACACAAGAACACTATCTACTTTTGTTTTTGACAATACTGAATTTTCAGCAGGTGATGTTGTAACTATTAAAATTATTGATAATGTTTCTCCTATTACAGGTTATTATGAATTTCCTGTAGGATTACAAAACAATCCACTTAATACAACAATTACTGAATTTACATTAGGACAAGCATCAGATCATTTAAGCACAGCACTAGAATTTAATGAAGAATTTGTTGGAGTTATTCCAGGTGTATCTAATCTAAGAGATTTGTCAGGATTTCAAGTTCACACTAAACGTTTTATGAAACATAGTGGTGTTGCAGCAGCATCTGTTGCATTACTAAATGATAAAGATTACAACTTAATTAAATCTATTCAATATGCTAAAAAAGCCTACAGTGTTTTCAAAGATAGTTTTATTAAAAAAGCAAATGAAGTAGAGTTTGAAGATGTACCAGCAAATTTTGTAGATAGTATTATTGAAGAACTAACACGAACAAAAAGTGTAGCAAGTCCATTTGCCGATACTGATGTTATTGGTTCTGGCGCATTTACTTCAATTGATTATGAAGTTGACGATGTTGGTATTACAACCTTTGCGTTAAACAATAACTTTGATACAACAGTATTATCTAGAAAAGCAGTTTATGTTTATATTAATGATAGACAACTACTTTTAAATGCAGAATATACAATTGATGCTAATTTTAGTTTTGTTAGAATTAGTAAAGAATTGCTAAGAGGCGATAAGATACAAATTAGAGAATACGTATCAACTTCCTTTAGTTATATCCCTCCAACTCCTACTTCATTAGGAATTTATAAGAAGTATACTCCTAAAAAGTTTTTAGATGATACTTATCGTGAACCTAAAGAAGTAATACAAGGCCACGATGGCAGTATTACAATTGCATACGGCGATTTCAGAGATGACTTATTATTAGAACTAGAATATAGAATCTATAATAATATTAAAGAAAATTATGATGAAACTGTTTTTGATATTGATAGTATCATAGGTAGTTATTATTATAGAACAGATTTTACAAAACAGCAATTTGACGACATTGTAAATCAAGAATTTTTAAAATGGGTTGCAGATACAAAATTAGGATATACTCTTAACGAATATTTTAAAGAAAATGAACCGTTTACATATACCTATAACGAAATGGCAAGTCCAGATGGTACCGAGTCGTTGCCTGGCTGGTGGAGAGGGGTATACAAGTATTATTATGATACAGACCGCCCACATTCACATCCTTGGGAATGCTTAGGCTTTACTGAAAAACCAACTTGGTGGGACGATGAATATGGAAAAGCCCCATATACAAGTGGCAACTTATTATTATGGGAAGATATTAGAGACGGTATTGTTAGACAAGGCAATAGAGCAGGTACATATCCTCGTTATGCTAGAACAAGTATATTAAAACACATTCCATCAGATGCTGACGGCGAACTTGTAGATCCTTTAACAAGTGGTTTAGCAACTAATTTTGTGTTATTTAATAATCAAGGCAGTTTTAAACTTGGAGACATCGGCCCTGTAGAATATGCTTGGCGTTCAAGTTCTGAATATCCATTTGCAGTTGCTATAGCAATGTGTTTAGTCAAACCATTTGAATTTATTATTAGTAATTTTGATAGATCAAAATCTAAAAGAAATATTTTAAATCAAATTATCGATAAAACTACAGACACATTTATAACCCCTGCAGAATTAAAATTACCAGTTGCTGGAGAACTGCAAACATCAGGATTAGCAAACTATATAACTTCTTATATTAAAAGTAGAGGAATATCTGTAGCAGATGTACAAGAAGATTTACAAAATTTAAATGTTAGACTATCATCAAGACTAAGCGGATTTGTTGATCAAGAACAACAGAGATATGCAGTAGATAGTAAGAATCCTAAATCAACTTCTAGTAATTCTTTTATACCGCCTGAAAACTTTGATATTATTTTTGATGTAAGTTCTCCTATTTCCACTATTACATATAGCGGAATAATTTTTGAAAAAACAGCAAACGGTTGGACTGCATCAGGATATGATGATGTAAAACCGTACTTTGAATATTTTGAAGCAGTACCTAATCAGAAAGATCCTGTAATCAGTGTTGGCGGACTCAGCGAGTCTTTTACTGTTTGGGCGCCTGACACACGATTTGCAAACGGCACAATAGTAGATAATAAAGGAACATATTTTAGGGCAAAAGAGTCACATACTTCAACTGGGGAGTTTGATGAAACATTTTGGACCAAGTTGCCTGAACTTCCAGTAGTAGGAGCAACTACGGCACAGAGACGAAGAAACTTTAATACAACCGTAATAAAAAGATTATCATACGGAGAGCAATTTAGTTCTATCCAAGCAGTTGCAGACTTTTTACTAGGACACCAAGAATATCTTAAATCAGCAGGTTTAGTTTTTGATAACTATGACGGGACTACACAGTCTGTACAAGACTGGACAACTGCATTAAAAGAGTTTATGTTTTGGACACAGCATAACTGGGCTCAAGGGTCATTACTTACAGTTAGTCCAGGTGCACAAAAATTAACAATTGAAGTTGCAGTAGGTGTAGCAGACAATCTACTAGATGGATTTTATGAATACAATATATTAGGAAGCAATGGTAGTCCTCTAGATACAAAAAATATTAATGTAGATAGATCATTCCAAAAATTTACAATTTCAACTGTTGATACCGAAGACGGAATTTATTACTTAAAAGTAAATCTTGTTCTTAAAGAGCACGTAACTATATTCGATGATAGAACAGTATTCAACGACGTAATATTTGATAAACCTAGTGGTTACAGACAAGAACGAATTAGATCACAAGGTTTTAGAACAGTAGACTGGGACGGTGATTACACCAGCCCTGGCTTTATATTTGACAATGTTAATATAGTTGCTTGGCAACCTTTTAGAAATTATAAACTAGGCGATATTGTTCAGTATAGATCTAATAACTATACAAGTTTAATTACACATACAAGTGAGCAAGAGTTTAACAATGCTAACTGGACAGTTCTTGATTCAGAACCTACAAAACAACTTATTCCTAATTTTGATTATAGAATTAATCAAATTGAAGATTATTTTAATGTTGATAGTTCGGGACTAGGCAAGAGTCAAAGAGACCTTGCAAGACACACTGTTGGTTATCAAACAAGAACATATTTAGAATCTATTGCTGAAGATCCAACAACACAGTTTCAAATTTATCAAGGGTTTATTAGAGAAAAAGGAAGTAAGAATCCTATTTCAAAAATCTTTAATAAAAAAACTAATACAGATTCTGGAGTACAACTAGATGAACAATGGGCATTTAAAGTTGGTACAATGGGAGGTGATGCACAATCTTATAATATTGAGTTATCACTAGACACTGAACAGTTTAAAGTAAATCCACAGCCTGTTGTAATTACACCAGAAACAGGAAACTTTTTAGATAGATATTACAGAGTTAATCAAAGCAATTTTGATTATGCTCCTATTCCATATACTGATGATATTAATCCTGTTACAGAAAATTATAAACCAACACAAACAGCAGGGTATGTAAAATTAGGACAAACAGAATATGTTATTAAACATTTTTCAGATATTAGTACAGAACTAGATGTAAACACAGTAAGCAATAACCAACATATTTGGATTACATTCAGTGGACCTACCTGGACAGTAAAAAGAATTAATGTAGCATTTGAACTTCCTATTATAGGAGTTACTGTGAATAATACAACAGTAACCATTGACTTTGGAAAGCGTCATAATTTTGCTGTTGATGAATATATTGGTATAAAAGACCTAGCAGATATTTCAGGGTTTTATCAAATTACTAGTATAACAAATAATACTATTACATATGAACTTGCTAAAAAAGCACCTAATGATGAATATGATACAAGTACAGCAGTTTATCCAATTTATTTTACTGATGTAAGATATAATTCTTACAATGATCTAAGCGAAGAAGAAATTGCATTACTACAAAACAAATCAAAATTATGGATCGATCATAATGGTGAACTTAAATGGGAAGTTGTAGAGAAGAATAAAGTTTACGAAAGTAAACAAATTACAAACTACGGGTTATCAGAGCCTGTAAGAGTTGGCGAAAAGGTATTATATAATCCTGCACTTAAACAGGTAATTGCAAGTGCAACTGCTACACCTAGAGTAATTGTTTATTTAGAAACTGTACAAGGTCTTTCAGTTAAGCAAATTTTACAACCACCTGATGCAATGATTGACGGAAATATAAATTCATTTGGTTTAGAAATTGCTATTAGCCCAGACAGTAAATGGCTAGCAGTAGGCTCTCCTAAGGCCACTGGTATAAACAGTAACTATAGAGGAGAATACAATCCTTATGTTGCATACGGCCAAAACCAAATTGTACTATATTCAGGAAGATTATGGAAATCAAAAATTGACATTGAGCCAGATGGCAGCTCAATTAACATTTATTCTCAAGATTGGGAACAAGTAAAAACTGTCGAAGCAGTTGACTTCGGTAGTAACGATGGCGAAACACAAATGGGAAGTGTTACATTATATGAATGGACACTTAACCAATGGAACTATAAATCAACAATACTAAGTCCCCGCCAAGAAGCGTTTGAACATTTTGGACACGCTATTGCTTTAGGTAAAACCGACAACGGTTACACTATGGCAGTAAGTGCTCCAGGATCATTACACGCAAAAGGTAGAGTATGGTTATACCACTATACTGAAGATACTGGTTGGGAAACTATTCAAAACACAAACTATGTCGGTGAATACAATCCAGGAGAGATATTCTTTGAAGGTCAAATTTCAAATGATGTCTTAACTGTAAAAGCATTAGGTGATAGTACACCTATTGCAGGTAAGTTAAAATCCGGAGCCAGTGTAATTGGCGAAGGTGTACTAGAAGGCACATATATTCTGGAACAACTTGATTGGCCTGTTTCAGATGATGGAACTATCCATACCGAAAAAGGTGGAGTCGGAACTTATAGAGTTTCAAAAAATCATACAGTACCTACCAATAGTGTTAGAATGGAGTCGAACTATTTTTATCCGTCGGGCTCAGTTGTTACCTATGGTGGTAAGTTTTGGCAAGCGCAGTATGACACCTATGGGGATGGTAGTACATTAAGCATAGACTCCAATGAGTGGTCGCAACTTGATGCAGTTGCCACTCAAGCATCGCTGCCACAAAGTCTTGCATTAGACGACGATGGTTCTAGTTTGTTCACAGGTTTACTTACCGACGGACAAGTCAATGAATTAGTAATGAATGGACATAGATTTGGTTCATCATTGTCAATGAGTTATGACGGTAAAGTGTTAGTTGTTGGTGCACCTGATGCAGATAATCAGTTTTTCCCTAACTATAAAGGTGTATGGAGACCAGATTATGAATATATTCAGGGAGATGTTGTAAAGTACCAAAATGCATATCACAGACTGTCTAATATTGGCCCATCGCAGGTGCCGCAGGATAGTACTATTAGAAGTTACAACGAAGATCCAAGTAACGGTTATCCTTGGGTAGATGCAGGTGATAGTTCTGCAAATATTACTGGTAAAATGTATATCTATAGAAAAGACACAGTTGGCAATTATTCACTAGTACAAACAGTTGCCGCAGACAACTTAGATGATTTTAATGATTTAAATCAAGCACATCCAGACAAAATTGCTGCCGGCGATAAGTTCGGTTATGCTGTTGCGGTAGACTATTCAGGTAATAATATTGTTGTAAGTAGTCCGCAGGCAGATATTAACTATCAAAACCAAGGTAGTGCATATATCTTTGAATATAAAAATGATTCAAGTGTGTACGAATATCGTATTGTACAGAAACTAGAAAGTTTTGATAGATTCCCTAATGAATTTTTCGGCCAATCTATTTGTATTAGTCCGAACACTTCAATAATTGCTATTGGTGCTAACAATAGTCCTTATGTGCAGCCTACAATTTATGATTCATCACAAACAACATTTGATGAAAAACGAACAACATTTAAAAACTTTGATGGGTTTACAGGTAGTGTGTATGTGTTCGAGAAAAAAGAACACACATATTATTTGTCAGAGAAACTTGATGCTGATTTATCCTTAAATGAATCATTTGGTACATCAGTTAGTTGTGAAGAAAATGTAGTTGTAGTTGGTTCGCCAGAATTTATTGAGCCAGTAACTGAAGGCAACAGTATTGTGTTTACCGGTAACAAAGTTGGTATGGTTAGAATGTTTAAAAAACCAACCGGAGTAAGTCCGTTAACTGTTATTACTTCACAACCGCAGCACATAGATTTAGAACAAATTAAACGTATTTCACTTTATAAGAAAAATGATGATGTTAAAATACAAGATTTAGAATTTTTTGATCCTGCTAAACTAAAAATAGTTAATAGAGCAGAGCAAGAAATTACATATAAAGTTCCTTTTGATCCAGCAGTGTATACTGTTGGTAACGATGAAGTAGTCGTTGATCCAGATATTAGTTGGAACAATGGTAAAAATGTTGGTAAACTTTGGTGGAACATTGCAAATGCTAAATGGATTGATTATGAGCAAGGCGATATTGCTTATAGAACATCTAATTGGGGTGCTCAAGCAGTTGGTAGTACTATAGACATTTACGAATGGGTAGAATCTAAACTATTACCTAGTGAATGGTCAGTACTTGCTGATACTGCCGAAGGCTTAAACTTAAATATTTCAGGACAGCCGTTATATCCTGATGATACAGCATATGCTATTAAAGAAATATTCAACACAAATACAGGACTTGCAACAGAAACACGATATTCTTATTGGGTTAGAAATAAAACAACAGTACCATCAAACGTTGTAGGAAGAACAATTAGTGCTTCTACAGTATCTAGTTTAATTAGATCACCAGGTACAGTAGGAAATACTTTAATTGCTATTATAGATAAAAATAAATTCTTATTCTACAATTACAAAAATGTTGTTTCAGAAGATACAAATATTCTTAATATAGAATATTACACAGATAAAGACAGTAAAAATGCTGTACATAACGAATATCAGTTGTTAACTGAAGGTATAGCAGGAAGTGTTCCTACAGAGAAACTAGAAACCAAATGGTTAGATAGTTTAATTGGTTACGACTCTGTTGGTAATAGAGTTCCTGATACTAAATTGGCTACAAAGCAACGATACGGAATAAGTTTCCGCCCAAGACAAAGTATGTTTGTAGATAAAAGAAAAATTCTACAAATATTAGTCGGTAATATTAATACAATTCTTAAAAAAGAAGCGTTTGCTGATACCATAAATTATAGTACACTTAATAGTGTTGATCCAGCACCAAGCGAATTGTTAAAATTATATGATACAAAAGTTTCATTCTATAGCGATCTCGAAAATGTAGGTACTATCAGAGTTAAGAAAGCAACACTGTCAGTAAACATTATTGATAGTGAAATTAACAGTATTACAATTACAGATCCAGGATACGGATATAAAGTTGCACCTAATGTAGAATTTGAAGGTGACGGTACTGGTGCTGTTGCTACAACAACAATTGATAACCAAGGAAGAATTTCTAGTGTTACAGTAGTATCAAGCGGTAAAAAATATAGTTATGCTATTGCAAAAGTAAGAAACTTCAGTGTACTTGTTGAAAATGATGATACAGCAAATAATTACTGGAGTGTTTATGCCTGGGATGATGTAAGACAGATTTTCTTTAGAAGTCAATCACAAGCATTTGACACTACAAGATACTGGACCAAAGAAGATTGGTGGAAAGAAGGTTATGGCGTAACATCTAGAATTGTAAAAGAAATTTTAAGTGTATACCAAGAACCGACTGTAGAATTACAACCTGGAGATTTACTTAGAATTAATGAATATGGTGCAGGTGGCTGGGCAGTATTTGAAAAACAAGAAGGCGAGCCTAATGGAATTTTATTATCTAACTATAAATTAGTTGGTAGAGAAAGAGGTACTATTGAGCTATCACAAGATTTATGGAATACACAAGTAAGCGGTATTGGATTTGATATTGTTGATTCATTTGACGCCGGCTTATATGATAAAGAAGTTGCTATTGAATTAAGAAATATTTTAAAAGCAATTAAAGAAGAAGTATTTGTTGGCGATTACAGTAACGAATGGAATAAATTATTCTTTACAAGCATTAGATATGTATTCCAAGAACAAACCTATGTTGACTGGGCATTTAAAACTAGTTTTATTAGTGCAATACACAATGTTGGTGCATTCAAAACTACACCAACATATAAAAATGACAGTCTTGAAGCGTACCTAGAATATATTAATGAGATTAAACCATACAGAACTACAGTAAAAGAGTTTATTAGTAAGTATGACCAATTAGAAACAAGTTATACATCTACAACAGATTTTGATTTGCCTCCAGTTTATAGTATTAGAGAAGGCAAGATTATCAATGTTGACGAGAACAACGAATTAATTAATTCATATCCTTATACACAATGGCGTGATAATAAAGGATTTGGTATTACGTCAATATTAATTAGTAATGCAGGCGCTGGTTACACAAGTGTTCCTAATATTATTATTGAAGGTAACGGAACAGGAGCAAAAGCAACTGCATATATCTCAAATGGTAAGGTAAGTGGAATAACTGTAACAGCACAAGGCAGCGGATATACACAAACCCCAACGGTAAGAATTGTTGGCGGCAATGGAAGTAATGCAAATGATGCAAAAGCAGTTGCTACACTAGGAAATAGCAAGGTAAGAACAAATAATATAACAGTTAAGTTTGATAGACTTGACAAAGTAGGAAGATTTACTGAATTTGATTTCGAACAAACATTTACAGCATCAGGTGCAAGTGCAGTATTTGAATTATCATATCCTGCAACAGTTGATAAGTCTAAAATATCAATACTACAAGATGGACAAATTGTTCTAGATAGTGAATATAGAATTGTACTGTATAGACAAAAAATAGATTTAGAAAATGTTTTAAGATGTAGAATTATATTTGATCAAAATCCACAAGCAGGTAGTGTAATTAAAATTACATATTCTAAAAACGATGAAATACTTGATAGTGTTAATAGAATAAACAAATATTACACACCGGGCACAGGAATGTTAGGTAAAGAATTACACCAGTTAATGACAGGTATAGATTTTGGTGGAGTTCTTGTACAAGGTACAACATTCGATGTTACTGGAGGATGGGACGCACTTCCTTGGTTTACAGATAGTTGGGATAGTGTAGAAGCAGCAGCAGACTTTTATGTAGTTTGTGACGGAAGTACAAATTTTATAACACTTCCATATGCTCCTATAGAAGGTCAGGTAATAACAATTTATTTAAAACGTGCTGGACAAGAACGTTTGCCAACAATTGATCAATTACAATATTCACAAACAGTTGCAGAACCTCCAACGTTACGTATTGACGATCCAAACTTTGGATCATACACACCAGCAATACCAGCAGTACCAGGTTCGCCAGCAATACCAGCAGTACCAGCAGA
>Ga0222715_10001013_pt1 | contig 27664 bp, 17 predicted proteins | sample C33_9DmetaG_FD_165056 | JGI IMG/M metagenome (GOLD analysis project Ga0222715, IMG submission 165056) | Estuarine water microbial communities from San Francisco Bay, California, United States - C33_9D | ecosystem: Environmental > Aquatic > Marine > Unclassified | place: USA: California...
TGTCATCGGAGCCTTCGGCGGCGCTGCACATCAATACGCCGGCTTCACGATTTTCAATAAAGCTCGACTTTGACCAATTTACGCTCGATATCGCAACGCAGTCGTCGATGATCATGACTTTTGAATGTTGAAATGTCGTCGTCGCGTAAGTTCGCACTTCGAAGATTTTGCTGAAGTATGTGGTCATCGTCACCGCGTTCTTACATTCTCGCACGCTGTCAAATTTGTTTGTCAACAAGCGCACGCGCACGCCACGCGCCGCCGCATTGAGTAACGCGCGAAAAAACACATGTTCTTCGTTTTGTCTGGTATACGCAACCGAACATCCCACGCACGGCTCGTGCCACGGCGTACAGCCGCTCCAAGATTCCACCGACGGCGCGTACGCGTCGATGAAACTCACGCCATTCTCCACCGCCCGTTGCAACGCCACACCGCTCGTATCCGGAGAGAAAAATGCGCTCATCTCCATCGACGCATTACGCGACCCGCGCCACGGGGTCGTAAACGTCGGCACGTACGTTCGATTCTGCAGCACAACGGTGTCACATGTGGCATGGATACAAACAGACTCTACGCACCTGATGGTCGTATTCCCTCTTTCGCGCGCCCCCGAACGCGAGCGCGGCCAGGGCAGTGGTGACCGCGCGCGCCAACACCGTCGTCACTCGCGCGAGTTCGCGCATCGCGGCCTGACGCGTCGACGAATGCAGCGCTCGAATCAAATCAAAAAGTCAAAAAAAGTCAAAAAAAACAAAGTGAGCCGCCACATCTTGACGCGTCGCCGTCGTCGTCGTCGCGCATCGCTACGCGTGTCGCCGCCACCGCGCGCGCGTGAACGATGGCCACGCCGTCCGCGCGCATCGCCGAACGGCTCTTGCGCGGATGGACGCTCACCGCGGAGACGTGTCCGGACCGCGGCTGTCGCTGTCCGCTCATGCGTGAACGACGCACGGCGAATGGGCTCGCGAGCGAAGGGGATTATTATTGCGCCGAGAAGGATGGTATCGTTGTCGTCGACGATGCTGCGGCGCCGACGTCGAGCGGTCGGGCTGGGGACGTGGATGCGTATGATTCAAGGCGAGACGCGCGTTTGGGCGCGTTCGCCGACGTAGACATAGACGAAGAGTTATTAGACGACGACGACGTCGAAGAGGATGGCGTGAGAGATAGTTATGACATAGACGACGAGAACGATGGTGATATCACCACCATGGCAGACCTGCGTGATGAGGTCGCGGCGATGCGCGGGCTGCCGACGACCAGGACGTCGCCGTCCGCCGTCGGCGCTCCGTTCGACGTCTCGGGCGCCATCGCCGAGAAGCTCCTACAAGGCTGGGCGCTGACGAACGATACGTGTCCCATGCCTGCGTGCGCCACGCCGCTCGTGCGGAACCGTCAGCGCGAGATGTTCTGTGTCAAACACGACATGTTCGTCCGAGCCGCCGGAGCCGCCGGAGCGGCCGCCGCGCCGCTTGGAGAACATCCAAACCCGCCCCCGGGCACGCGCGCGGCCGCCACAGCCGCCGCTGCCCCCGCACCCTCGCGAACGCACGCTCTCGATGACGACATCACCGCCAGCGAGCGCGCCACGCTCGCAGCGCTCGAATCAAAACTCGCCGCCGCTCGAGCCGCGCTCGACGCCGAAACCGACGCCTCGCGCTGCGACGGCTGGCTCGCGCTCATCGAGCGCCTCCACGCCGCCATGCGCGCGCTCGCCGCCTAGCCAACCCATCGCGCGCATATTTTTCTCGCGTCACGGCGTGTAATAACCATCGAACGACGCATGACGCTCGCCATAGGCGTCAAAAAGCTACTCGCGCCAGTAAAAAGGGAATATTCAAACCACTGCCAGCCAGCTCGACGACCGTCATACGACGCCGCGCGCGCCGATGTCCGCCTCCGACGCGCCGCGCACGAGCGAACTGGCTCGACCAGTGGCTGATCCCATCAGTGGCCGCTTCGAATGGCGCACGACGACGACGGCGACGGCGACGACGACGGATGGAACAGGTGATGACGCTGGTTTGAATTCAAACGCCACGGCACCTTCGGGACGGTCGCTTGAGCAGCGCGTAGGGGTGATCATGCGCAAACGCGCGATAAAAACGACGGGCGATGACGCGGTAGAGGATGGTGAGCGCGTGGAGCGCGTGAAGGGGACGTCGGGTGCGTGGGGGCGCGGGAGAAAACGCGCGAAATCGAACGCGACGCCGACGCTGGAGACGCCGCCGTATAGTTCGAGTCTAGACGCGAAAGGTGGATCTACGATGACGACGTTGACGAAGAGTGATGGTGGTTCTGATGGTGGCGATGTGGGGGGTGGCGTGGAGTCGCGCGCGATCGGATCGGGGTTGAGTGGCTCGCGCGCGGCGGAGCTTCACCGAAGCGCCGTGGACCAAAAGCGCGTCGCGGATACGTTGCGAGCGAAACGCAAGGCTCAGCGCGAACCAGTAGATTGGACAGTGCTGGAGGCGTATATGAATGCGGCGATTGGGTTCGTTGAAGCTACGGGGGCGCTGAGCGCGGCGAATGGCGAGGCGAGCGAAATCAAGCGCGTGCGATACGCCGAAAACGCGAAATTTTGTGAATTCGTCGCCGGCGTGTGCGATAGCGCCGCGCATAAGAGCACGACGGCTGGAGCGCGTATACAAGCTGCTGCGTGCTCGGCACTCGTGATGCGCATGAGTATGGCGTGCCGCCGACGGGTGGTGTGTATGTCCGAGGCGGCGCTGAACGAGGCGACTAGAAACGCCGGTGTGGAACGGCTTGCTTCGGGCGTGAACGATTCGTTGGCGTTTTTTAAGACCCAGCGCGACGCATCGTCGAAGATGACCAAGTTGAAAAAGTTTTGCTATCCGGGGGATGATTTGGCGGCGGAGTTCGAGGGTGGCGATGAGTTGTATCACGCTGTGCTGGAGTGCGCACCGGATGCCGGAGCCGAGATGACGTCGACCGAATTGGTTGACGCCGTTCGACTCGTCGTCGACAGTCTCGGGGCACTTGAGGCGTCGTAATTCATTCAAAATATGACATGGATATATTTAGGTTTGATTTTGTAATGCTATGCTATGATGTACATGAAACAACGCGAGACTATTGAGCCGATCTTTTTATTTTTCCGCTCTTGACGCCGCCGCTATCGCCGACTCAATGTGATTTGCGACGTCTTTTCGATACCACGAGCGCCGTAACCACCGCGACGGCGACGTGCGAGGCGATATTAATAGCCCTGTTTTTGAACGACTTTCGTTCTACGAGCGGTTCATCAGGCTTGATTGGCAATTCCATACACCGTCGTAACGCGCCCTGAGCGTCGAGCTCGCCGCGTAAACACGCAGCACATGTGGCGATCATCGGCGCCGAAACGCCGAGCTTCGCCGCCAACCGTTCAGCAGCAGGCGCTGTTGCAACTCCTTCTGCAACTCCCTCGAGCGTCTGCGCGCGCGCATTTAAAATATCCCCAATTTTTTGCCCCTTCCCAAACGCGACGCCGACGGCTTTATTCCTACTCGCGTCGCCCAAACACGTCAACATTAAATCACCAATCCCCGACAGCCCCGCCATCGTGTGCTCTCGCGCACCCATAGCCACGCCCAAGCGCGTTATTTCTCGACACCCCCGCGTCACGAGTAACGTCTGCGCGTTCACACCGAGCCCCATACCCTCCAATCCCCCGCACAAGATGGCAATCACGTTTTTCAACGCTCCGCCGAGCTCCACGCCGACGACGTCCTCGCTCGGATACACGCGCATCGCGCGCCCTCGAAACAATCGCGCCGCGCGCTCCGCCGTCTCCATATCCTTCGCCGCCATCACCCCACCGCTCGGCGTGCCGAGCATGAGCTCCTTCGCGAACGTCGGACCTCCGAAATACGCGCACGGCTGTCCCGGCCCGAGCGCGCGGGCAAAGACGTCGTGCGCGAGCTCCAACGTATCCTCGCGCAATCCCTTGGACGTATTCACCACGAGCACGTGCGGCGCAATGTGTGCGCGCACGGTGTTCAGAAACGCCTCCGTCTGTTGCATCGGAATCGCGTGCACGATGGCGTCGGCGCCCGCGAGCGCGCGAGCTGCATCGACATCGGCGGTGATGCGCTCGTGCAGCTCAAAGTGCGTCAAGTGCGTCGGGTTGCGGTGCTCGGCGTTCACGGCGCGCATGACGTCGAGGCGACGGGTAAGGATGACGACGTCGTGGCCGTTGCGCGCGACGACGGTAGCCATGGCGGTGCCAAAGGAGCCGGAGCCAAAGACGACGACTTTCATGGCGATGGGCGCGTCAGTGTGTGACGACGAGCTCCATGTCGCCGTCGCGTTTAGATGGCGTGGATTGGCGCGTGGAGTACGTGGTGAGTTCGAAAGCGACGCGTGCGAGCGAGAGCGAGGGTGCGAGCGACGATGCGGGCGCGCGCGACGGTCAGGCTGCGCCCGAATCCGCGGCGGTGTTGAGTTTAAAGCTCATCGATGGCGCGGACGATGGCGATGACGATGGCGCACGCGCGCGCGTGGTGGAGTGTGAGCTCACGACGGATGCGTTGCGACAGATGGACGATGCGTTAGCTGCCGTGAGTGCGCGCGTGGAGGCGCTCAAAGCGAAGGGGGCGCCGCCGTCGAGCGATTAATCCGCGAGAGCTACCGACGTCTTCGAGCGGGCTCTGGTCGCGCACCGCGACGACGAGTCATGTATACACGCGCATCACTTCGTAACACGTGCGTAGAATGCGGTTGTTTTAATAATTGTACAGTACTATTCGACATCGCACGCTTAGCTCGCGCGCGTTCGTACCCGTCCCGTTCCCGAGGCGTTGACCGCGACGGTCAACAGTTACTCAACCTCACAGGTCGCCGCGTGCACCTCTCGCGCGGCGTCGCGTGCGCGTCTCGCGCGCGCCGCCATGCGTCAATCGCACGATGTGGGTGACCGCGTCGAGACCACGGACGGAGATCGAGGCATCGTGCGATGGGTGGGCGCCATGGCGAATAAAGATGGCGTGTGGCTGGGCGTGGAGTGGGACGACCCGTTACGAGGCAAACATGACGGCGCACACGACGGCGTGCGATATTTTGCGTGCGAAAACGCTCGCGCTGGAGCGCACGGGGCGTCGTTCGTGCGCCCGCATAAAGTGCACGCGTCGCGGACGTTCGTGGAGGCGTTTTGGGACAAGTACTCGCGCTCGCCGCGTAACGAACGGGAAGAGGATGACATGTATATTCACACCGTGCGCGGCCACCGCGTGCGGGTGGAATTGTGTGAAACCACTGCAGATGCGATGGATTGCGGGGATGAGGGTGTGAAGAGACGGTTGCGAGAGATGAAGAGGGCGTACGTGGACGACGCGCGCGTGGCGACGGTTGGACCTCCGGGAGAAGCGGGCGAATGCGCCGGCGCTCTGGAGGTTTTAGGATTAGCTGGAAGCTTGCTCACGTCGTGGAGCGAGGTGTTGAGACTCGCCGAGGAGTTTCCGAGGTTGGAGGCGTTAGATTTGACTGGGATGCGACCGACATCGTGGTCGATGGATGAAACCGACTCGACAAAGCGCGGCCGCTTCGAGCGTTTGAAAGTGCTCGTGCTCAACGACACGAACATTACGTGGCAGGAAATGTGTTCACTGAGCGTTTATTTACCGGAACTGCGCGAGTTGTACTTGAATTTGAATGGCATTGAGACGTTTCGTCGTAAAGGCAAGGATTCGCCGTTTCCAAAATTACACACGCTCAGTTTGGACGGTAACGCTGTGAAGGATTGGAGCGAGGTCGAAGAGCTCGGACGCTCGCTACCAAACTTACAAAAGCTACACTTGTCTCAGAACGCTCTGAGAGAGATTGAACGAAGTACGTCGTCGGTGTTTCCAACGTTGAAATCATTGCTCGTTGGCGACAACGCGCTGAGCGACTGGCGTTCCGTCGATGCGCTTGATGCCTTCCCAGAGCTCGTCGAAGCTCGACTGAGTGGCAATCCCCTTGCGGAGAGTGCATCGGCGCGCCATGAAATCATCGCTCGCGTCGCGCGATTGGCTGTGCTTAATGGTTCAATGGTTACCGCAGCGGAACGCAAGGATTCAGAAATTCGATACTTGCGCCGTGTGCTTCAACAACTCAAAGACGTCGCATTAGACACCAGCGCGCGCACCGTGGTGAGTGATACAAACCCTCGCGTCGATGCGTTAGTGAACACACACGGGGATCTGGTGACGCACGCGACGCGTGCTCCAGGCGTCGCCACGCTCGCGAGCGCATCCATCGAACTCATTCTACGTCTAGAATCGAGCCAACACTCCATGCGCAAGAAACTTCCGCGCTCGACGACGATTGGCAAACTCAAGCTTTTATGTGCCAAGCTGTTCAAAATCCCCGTCGCAGACACCACGCTCGTGCTCATACCGCACGCAGCTGACTCCGCGGAGCCGACGAGTTTGTCCCCAGACGACGAACCGCTCGCCCGTTTCGATCCATCCGACGGCGACACCGTCGCCATTCACACCTCTGCGTGAATCACCGCACGCATATATATCGCATGTCTCTATAGAATTAGCATTGTGCTCGCGCGCGTGCGCGCATGTAACCCATACACAACCCATTTGAGGAACACCGAAACATCGCTATGAAAATGACAGTTGGACATTTATGCAGAGGGGACTCACCATGAATCACATCTTCACACCGCCACGCACGCCACTCGCGCACGCCACTCGCGCGCGATGCACGCAAAACGCGCACGCGCGTCGTCGTCGTCGTCCGATGCCACCCTCGGCGCCGGACTCGTGCCGCTCGTCAACAAGTTGCAGGATATTTTCGCGAGCGATGCGATGTCGGGGAAACGTCTCGTGGATTTACCGTGCATCGCCGTCGTCGGCTCGCAGTCGAGCGGGAAATCGAGCGTGCTCGAAGCGCTGGTGCGTAGAAATGTGTTCGATGCGCGCGCACGGCGTTCGAGGCTCGCGTCGGCGTCGGCGTGGGGCATCGGTGACGCGCGAAAGCCAGAGAGGGGGAACATGAACTGACACCTGGAGCGATTCGCGACGCGCGCGGCGTTCGACGACCATGGACAATCGGACTGACGTTTTGAACGTGTGTGATGCACGCGCAGGTTGGACGTGATTTTCTTCCGCGCGGACCGGATATCTGTACCCGACGACCGTTACTGTTACAGCTCGTGCACACGCCGGCGACGCGAGACGGACCGACGGAGTGGGGCGAGTTTTTACACCGACCGGGTGAGATGTTTACCGATTTCGAGGCGATTCGTGAAGAGATTGAAGCCGAGACCGATCGCACGACTGGTGTGAATAAAGGTGTGAGCGATAAGCAGATTCGCTTGAAGATTTGCTCACCGAATGTGCTGACTATGACGTTGGTGGACCTTCCGGGGATCACGCGCGTGCCCGTCGGAGACCAACCGCCGGATATCGAGACGCAGATTCGCAACATGATTTTGAGTTACATTAAGAAGGATTCGTGTTTGATTTTAGCCGTGACTCCGGCGAATTCAGATTTAGCGAACAGTGATGCGCTGACGCTGTCCAAGCAGGTTGATCCGGATGGACTTCGAACGCTGGGCGTCGTCACCAAGCTTGACATTATGGACCGCGGGACGAGCGCGGTGAAGTATTTGAAGGGTGAAGTCGTGCCATTGCGATTGGGCTATGTCGGAGTTGTGAACCGTTGCCAGGCGGATATCAACGATCGCCGCCCCATGCACGAGGCGCGCGCGCTCGAGGCTGAGTTCTTTCGATCCAAGGCCGAGTACAAGGATGTCCTCAAGCACTGCGGCATCAAGGCGTTGAGCCGAAACGTGAGCGACTTGCTCGCCAAACACATCGGTAACTTGCTCCCAGACTTACAAGCGCGAATCATGGATAGGCGCGCCGAAGCGGAAAAGGAACTCGCAATGTATGGTCCGGATATTCCAGAAACGGAATCTGAACGCGCTGCGCTCGTGCTCCAAAAACTCGAGCGATACGCCGCCAGTCTGCAAGCCGCGGTGGAGGGCCGCAGCACAAACTTGAGCATCGACATTCTCGAAGGCGGCGCGCGCGTGCACTACGTTCTCCAAGAAATTTTCGTCAAGGGCTTATTAGAACTTGATCCAACGGCAACGATGACGGACGAGCATATTCGCACAAAGATTCAAAACACCGCCGGCACCAAGGCGGTGCTTCTCGTGCCCGAAGAGCCATTCGAGCAACTCGCGCGTCAGTGCATTGAGAAGATGCTTGACCCGTGCAAGCAATGCGCCGAACTCGTGCACCAAGAGTTGTGCGCGATGGCTTCGTCGTGCGTTCCGCCAGAGGTTGCGCAAGTGTATCCGCATCTCGCGCAAGCGGTTGAAAAGACGTGCAAGGAATTTTTGTCCAAAGGCTTAGAGCCCGCGGTGCAAATGATTGTCAACTTGGTTGAGTGCCAGCTCGCGCACATTAACACGTCTCATCCCGACTTTATCGGTGGGCCTGCGGCATTGCTGCAAGCACAAAAAGCGATTGACGCGCGCATGAATGCTGAAGCGGAAGAAGCTGCGGAGGTAGCGAACAAATCTAGCAAGAACAAGGGCGTGAACAAGGAGAACGCCGACGTCGTCTCCGGTACGATTCAAAAGACCAGCCAATGGCTCAGTGGAGTTTTGAGCCCATCGAAGAGACATTACAGCATTGAGAACGGTACAGTCAAGTTGAAAGAGCCGCCGAAAAAGCTGAACGCCAATGCGTGCGAGACGAACGAAGAGTTCCTGCAAGTCATGGTCACCAGAACGCTTTTGGGAAGCTACTATCGCATCGCACGCGGTATTCTCGCAGACACCGTCCCGAAGGCGGTCATGCACTTTCTCGTGAACTCGGTGTCTAGAGGTTTACGTCAGCACCTCATTGGCGTGCTATATCAGCCCGGCATTATGAAGAACCTCTTGATGGAAGATCCTGAGATTGCTGAGCTTAGACAAGAAGCGCGTGCTCGAGTAAAGGCGCTCAACGCCGCGGCGCTCACGATGACTGAGTTTTCTTCTGAACTGCGAGTTTAATTCGCCTTGTGTTTATGTGTGCGTATGATGAGCGTTGTAAAATAACTTCGAAAACAATTCACTTCTACAAAAACTAAATCTATTTCACTAGTAATGCTTGTACCCGCCTCTTTCGTACATGAATGCGCGGTCTTCCAAGGCTTCAGCTTTAAGTACGGCTGCCGCCGTTGTTTGCCTTTGTCGATCGAGGACAAGGATGAGCTGACGAGAGTAGGCGGTAAGCATGGCGACGCCATAGGCGAGTCGCGCGATGGAATTCGCCTTGTTCATTGCCTCTTGCCAAATGAGTCGCTCCTGGTCAGTTCTCCAAAGTCGACGCTTGGCGTTCGCAGTATCGCTGGGGATAATGAGCTCCCACCAGTCGTTATCGTATGGTACGTACGCAACGGCGTCTCCTTCTATTTTATCTTTGTCTTCGTCTTCGTCTTCGTCTTCGTCTTCGTCTTCGTCTTCGTCTCTAGTGACTTCGCCATCATCTGACGACGGGTCTTTGACGTAAACATCGCTACTCACGCCATTCTGCGCGTGTAACTGGTCATTCGTCCATTGAATGATTGACTCCGCAGGCGCGTTCTTACCGCTGAGAATCATTCGCGGCGCATCCGACATGGCGTAGATGGTTTCTTCCATCTGTAATACGCATTGGAGAAGTTCAGCCTTGCTGTTCGCTTCGCTTAACGTTCGCGTCCATGTGCGCCATCCAGACCGCGTACCATCGGGAGAAACGTCGGCGATTTGCTTGATGTCCCTGATTAACAAAGACAACGCATTACGAATATAATTCGACGCGTGCACTTCGCGCTGCGCACTCTGCGTCCACATTTCAACATTTTCCCGATTTTTCACGGGAACGCTCGCCGGGAACATTGCGATTTCTGCAGCAATGTTCATCCCGTTGACGATGTCGCTGCGAATAGCCGTTATGTTCTTAGACAATCTGAGTTCGCGTATGCCCTTCAAATTCAAGCTTTTTTCGGTTTCGGCCAACTCTGCCTCAGATGAAATCTTTGACCATGTATCGTCGGAGTGATGTGCGTAGATGCACGAGCTATCTTGCGCCAAATTCCAAAAGTACGCCGTTCTATTGCGGTCATGGCCGATGGTTTGCGCTCGAGTGCGCAGTTGAAACATTTTCTCTTTCCTTCGCTGTTCTTCCGGATCTATGACTTCTTCGGGTTTTTCTGGTGATGGCACTGTGACGATACCCGCGTCCATATCTGCATCTGCCGGTTTATCTTCTACCGCTTCGATGGGTTCTTCATCATTTGCATTCTCACCGTTTTGCGCTTCTTGGGCTTGTTGTGCTGCAGCAGCGGCGTCCTTCTCGGCCTTTGCCAACTCGGCGGCGCGTTTAGCTTTCGTAATCTCCTTACTAAGCGCCGCGCGCTCGTTAATGCGGGTATCAATTATGTTATGGATTGTTTTACTCTCCAAGCATTCGTTCACGAGCCAAGATAGGACGTGACAATGCTCTGAGTGCGACCATTCGCCAACCGTTCTTGTTTGTAACGAACTCACAATGCTCAGTGTTTCTTCATCAACTGTGCCAACAGCGTGGAATTTAGACTTTGCGTACTGCAACAAAATCTCCGGGTATGTACCCATGTCCAAACACTCGCTCCAAAGAGTCACTAAAGACTTGTACCGCGAAACTAACGAGTCGAGCGCGACGTGCAACAGCATAATATATATACGTGACAATTGCGTCGCATCAAACGCATCGACTGCACGCTCGAACATGTCAACCGTCATATTTATACCATCGCCGCCGATATCACCGCCGAACGTATTCAGAAACTCGGTGATTTCAATCTTTTTAAGCATCTCATTCGTGGTTTCCCAGCGCGTGCCAGACACGACATCCGGCCAGGGCTCTCGACCATCCTCGTGTGCCATGCGCTTATCGACTTCGATGAGCTTTATATCTTCCATAGGAAATTTGGGACGCGCCTTTTCCTTGGCTATGCGCTCTTCCTTTTTACGTCGCTCCTCCTCCCTGGCATCCTCTCTCTTTCGCTTCTGCAATTCGCGCTCCAAACGCTGCGCTTCCTTTTTGACGTCGCGCTCAATCGCCTGCTCAGTTTGACGCTCGATTGCCATGCCCATGTCCGAACGAATTCGATCGACATGCATGGACTCTTTCGCCGCCTTCTCTAGCTTCTGCGCTGCGATTCGCTTTGTCGCCTCAAGCTTGTTTATCAATTGCTTCAGCTCGGGTGCCATCTTCTTTGACTTGCGCTTCAAATCCTTTCTCTTCTTTGAAATCCAATCCTCTTTTGCTAGCTTCAAACGTTCGGTCTCGTGGTCTATGTGTTTTTTATGCGCCAAGACCGCATGCCTATCATCCGGGTCGCCCGTGTACGTCAACACGTCGTACGGAAGATCAAAGTCGGGCATGTCGCTCAAGTCGAGCCTCGGCGGCGGCAACTTACTTTGCTCAATCTGCACAGCCTCAATCTCCGCCTCGATATCGAGCACATCCTTTTGCGCCTGTTCTGCCTCATCCGTAGCCTTGACCATCTTCTCAAATGCGCGCTCGAGCTTGCCCGTTTGCGATCGAAACGCCGCGCTCGTCTCCGACGTTCCCACCGCGAGCGCTTCGAGCTCGCCGTCTCGCGTCACCAACCGATGATTCGCAGGTCCACTCGCACTCACCGACGTCGTCGTCATCCTCGCACTCCCCGCCATCCTCTTCCCACCCGATGTCATCCTCTGCTTCTTCCTCGCCGGTTCCTCCTCCACCGCCGGCGCCGGCGGAGCCGCGTAATGCGGCAATCGCAACGCCAACTGAAACCCCGGTCTCGCCACAAACCTATCGCTCACGCTCGCCTTGGGAAACGTCACCATCTTCACATACGCCCTGACGTCATCCTCGCCCATGACCTCGTGCGCGCCCCACCGCGCGCGCGCCTCCGCGCCGACGAACACCTCCTCCACGCACCGCGCCGCGACATCCTCCAACGCCCCGTGCGCGCCGTGGACGAAGCGTATCACGCACTCCTCCATCGCCGCGCGCGCGTGCGCGGCGTCGGCGAACGCGGCGGTGGACGCCATCGCGACGACTCGACGCTCTCGCCGCGCGCCGCGACGCCGAGGAGTGCCGACGACGACGACGACGACGACGACGACGACGACTGGCGCGACCGAGGGAGCACCGTTTTGACAGTGTGATAACACCCTGGACCCCCCGAGTCCCTCTCGCCTGGTCACGATTGGTCGATGACATGTTCGTGCCGAAGTCGATTTCTAGGTCGCGCGTCACACGACGACGCTCGCTCGCTCGCGCTGTCTCGCACGCGCGCGCCGACCGTCGACGTCAATCGCACGCGATATGAGCGCATCGCAAGGGTTTCGCCGCACCGCGCAGAGCGCGTTACGCGGCGCCGTGGCGCAAGGGTCGTCGGTCGGTGCGGGGAGCTTCACGCGCCCGACGACCGCGATCGGGGGCGCGCCGTTCGCGGCGCGGGAATGGTGCGTATTCGTGACGCGCGCGACGCGTGTTCGGGGGTGGTGATGGCGTGGATGATGGCGTGGAAATGTGTGTCACGCGGTGGCGCGGGATTGGGCGCGAGGCGCGCGCGGGAAAGGGGCGCGAGGTGCGCGGTCGATCGCGGTCGATCGCGACGAGGGGAGAAACGGGTTTCTCGCGGGTGTGATTGTGGATGACTGACTTTGGGTGGTGTTTTTTTCGTTGAATAGTAACGCGACGCCGTTCGGGGCGCGGAGCATTTCGTTGCAAGCGGTGCAGATTCGCATGAAGTCTGTAGGGAACATCCAGAAGATTACAAAGGCGATGAAGATGGTCGCCGCGTCGAGGTTGAAGGGGGCGGAGACGCGCGCGAAGCAGTCGCGCGCGTTGGTTCAACCATTCGTACGGTTGTTGGGGGATACTCCGGCCGTGGAGGTTGAAGGGGAAACGCTCGTCGTGCCGATTACTTCGGATAAGGGTTTGTGTGGTGGTATCAACACCACCGTGGTGAAGTACACAAAGATTTTGAATGACATGAATGGCGGCGCGGCGGCGTTGGACGTCATCGGTGAAAAGGCGCGATCACAAATCGCGCGCTTGTACCCGAAGCAAATCAACGACGTTATCGTCGATACGACCAAGCAACCGTTGACGTTCGCCACGGTGTGCGGCATCGCGGATGCAATCATGTCTAAGAACGCGCCGAAGACGCACTTGATTTACAACCGTTTCCAGTCCGCCATTGCGTTCAAGCCGACGGTGGCGACGATTTTGTCCAACGACGAACTCGAAAAGGTTGCGGAAGAGGGTGTGAATGCGTTTGATACGTACGAAATCGAAGGTCCGGATCGTTCGGAATTTTTGCTTGATCTCGCCGAGTTCAAGATGGGCGCGTTGCTTTACAACGCCATGCTCGAAAACAACACGTCTGAGTTGGGCTCGAGAATGCAATCCATGGAATCCTCTTCCAAGAACGCCGGGGAAATGTTGAATAAGCTCACGCTCTTGTACAACCGTACTCGTCAAGCCGCCATTACCACGGAGCTTATCGAAATTATTTCCGGCGCGTCCGCTCTTGAAGCTAAGAAGTAGGTTTCGTGAGAGTTGTGCAATTAGCCTTAGAACTGTAAATATCATCACCCTTCGTATCAGCGAAACATACAAAGGTACTTTTGCGTCTTCGATCTCGTATACGCGCGCATCGTGCTTTCGGGTGCGTATAATGCATGAATGAATGTGTTCAATTGTTTCATTTCAAAGTAATGACGTATGAGCGAGCCGTGACGTCGTCGTAAGTGGTCGTTTCGAGTCTAGAAAGAAAAATGTATTGTTGATCAGTCGTACAAGTCGTCATCCGCGGCGGCGGCAGCGGCGGCGGCTGGCGTGCCAGACGGCGCGGCGGCACCGGAACCGTCGGGGAACTGGAAGTCACCGCCGAAACCACGCGCTTGGTGAAGAGTTTGGCTAAAGGTTTGATACTTGCGGATGTCGGCGTCAGTCACAGACTTGCGCGCGTGCTTCATCGCTTCTTCAAAGTGTGCCTTGGTGATCTCCGGCACCGGATCAACGGCATCATCAACCATCGCGTCAGGGTTGACCGCAGCCGCACGTTCGGCTTCGATATCACGCTGGATGCTTTCGCGGATCGCGTACTTGCACGCGCGCTGGCAAATTTCAGTGATATCAGCACCAGAGAAGCCATTCGTGAAACGCGCCAAGACGTCGAGATCGACGTCCGCAGCGATCGGAGACTTGCGCAAGTTTGCCTTGAAGATGCTCAAACGAGAGCCTTCATCCGGAAGGGGAATGTAAATGAGCTGATCGAGACGGCCAGGGCGCATGAGAGCGGTATCGATGATGTCCGGTCTGTTAGTGGCGCCGATGATGAACACCGTCTTCTTCGATCCCATCCCATCCATCTCCGTGAGAAGTTGGTTCAACACGCGATCGGCCGCACCGCCACCATCACCAGAGCTGCTACCACGTTGGTTGGCAATAGAGTCAAGTTCATCAAAGAAGAGCACGCACGGGGCGCTTTGACGCGCCTTGTCAAAAATTTCACGCACGTTGGCTTCAGACTCACCAAACCACATCGTCAAAAGTTCAGGGCCCTTGATAGAGATGAAGTTCGCTTGGCACTCGTTAGCGATTGCCTTCGCGAGAAGCGTCTTACCACAACCCGGAGGGCCGTAGAAGAGAACACCCTTGGATGGCGCCATGCCAAACTTCTCGAACTTTTCTGGGTGCTCGACAGGGTACTGCACAGTTTCTTGCAACTCTTGCTTGACACCCTCCAATCCACCAATATCGTCCCAAGACACGTTCGGCACTTCGACGACAGTCTCGCGCAACGCCGAAGGGTTGGAAGTCGTGAGCGCGGAGAAGAAGTGATCGTTCGTGATGGCCATGGAGTCCAAAACTTCAGCGTCGATGTTGTCGTCCTCCAAATCGATGAGGTCCATCTTTTCACGGATGCACTGAAGCGCAGCTTCGGTAGAGAGAGCAGCCAAATCCGCGCCAACATAGCCGTGCGTTTCCTTGGAAATCTTCTCCAAATCAACGCTTTCATCGAGCTTCATGTTCTTCGTGTGAATGCGCAACACCTCCAAGCGTCCGACTTCATCAGGAACGCCGATGTCGATTTCGCGATCAAAGCGGCCGAAACGACGAAGAGCAGGGTCAATAGAGTTCGGTCGGTTCGTCGCACCCATCACGATGATGTGCGAGCGAGACTTCATGCCATCCATCAAGGTTAAGAGTTGCGACACGATGCGACGCTCGACTTCACCATTCGTCTTTTCACGCTTAGGAGCGATGGAATCAATTTCATCGATAAAGATGATCGCCGGAGCGTTCTTCTCAGCCTCCTCAAACGCCTTACGTAAGTTCGATTCAGACTCACCCGCGAGCTTGGACATAATTTCGGGACCGTTGATCAAGAAGAAAAAGGCACCGGTTTCGTTGGCCACCGCGCGCGCAATCAAAGTCTTACCACTCCCCGGCGGACCGTAAAGCAAGATACCCTTCGGCGGCTTGACACCAATCGTCTTAAATAACGTCGGGTGTCTGAGCGGTAGTTCGACAAGCTCGCGGATTTGCGCCATTTGCTTACGCACACCACCGACGTCATCATACCCGACGTCGTCGAGGCGTTCCTCATCCTCGCGGTTGATCGGTTCGCCTTCGCAGAAAATCTCCGTATCAGGCGCGACGATGCAGTACTCCGCGGGATCAGTTTCAACAACCTTGAACTCGACTCCACGCATGCCTCCGCGCGCCAAGAACGTATCGCCCTTCCGCACCGGTCGGTACGCTTCCAAAAAGTACGGCTTCAAGTACACGTCAAACAAGTTCCCAGTCACGCCCTCGATGGAATCACCAAAAGGTAACACGTGCACACGCTTGCCATACTTGACATCCGTGCACTATATCGGTTCAATTCACGAACGCACACGTCGTATATCACGTCAGTACACCATCACAGTCACGAACACGCGCACCAAACGCGCACGAAAACACGAATACCCGCGATCGCGCGAGCGCGTCGCGTAATCCTAACCGTAATCCCAGATCTCGCCCTTTGTCTACACACACAACGCACCTGATGCACGCTCACCACATCCCCCAATCGAACGCGTAAATTCTTACGCACAACCTTATTCATACGAATCTTCCCTTCTTCGCAATTCTCATCCGCTAACACGATGCACACCGTGTCCTTGCGCTTTTTACCCTTGAGCAACACGGTGTCGCCGCGAAACAATTGCAACTCATCCATCTTGGCCAAGTTGAGCGCCACGACGGAATTATCATCGTTAATGGCTTCATCTATGTGTGTGGTACAGTCGTGGACGTCACGCGCGCGTCGTCAGTCACCGCGTGCGAGAACGAACGCGCGAAAACGCTCGATTGCATCCAGATCCGAGACGACGCGACGTCTCGACCGTCGAACGCACCTACGACGAGCCGGTTAGGGGCTTTCTTACGCTCGAGGATCGCGGTGGCGAAATCGGCGGGTTTGGTTTCCTTCTTTACGACGTCTTTCGTCTCGTCGTCCGTCATCGTGGCGATTGAGGTGCGTGCGGGATCGCGCGCGCGATTGTGACGTCAGTGCGACTCTTGGTGTTTTATTTGGTTGACTGCGCTCGGTGTTCGCGTTCGGGATGCCTCGTGCGTTCTCAGGCGTCGCGGACGCGGATGTGTGTGCGTGCATGCGCGTGTGTGCGTGTGATGAATTGGTGTGCGTTACATGCAGACGCGGCGGGAGATTCGCGCGCTATGAATCGGCGACGAGCGCGCGCCAGATGTTTTCTTCGTCGGTTTTAGCCATGGACACGCAGACTTCGTCGGGGCCCATGGTCCACGTACATTCGTCCGGGCGCACGGCGTCGTAGAGCCGTTCGATATCGCACACGGTTTCGTCGTTTATTTTGACGACGACTTGACGGGGTTTGAAGAGTACGCGGACGGATTTTGAGGTGGTGCCTCGCGGAACGTCGACGACGAGCTCGATTTCGTCTTCGGTTTGTTCCCAGCGGTAGCCGTCGGCTTTGCCGGAAGGCATACTCGAGGCGTTGCCGCCACCCGCGCTCGCACCGCCCGAGCCGTCCATGTTGATGGTTTGCATGCCACCGTTGCGACCCATGGCGGCTTCGAGCTCTTTCAATCCTTTGCTATATTCCACGTTTTCCATCGTCGCCGAACGCATCCAAGGCGCGCTCGAGTCCAAATCTGAAAGCTTGAAATCAACGCTGCGCATCGGCGCTGGCTTAGTTTGCACGCGACCGATAAACATGTCACCGAAAAAGTTCACGCCATCAAATCCACACTCCATCGCTAGTCGACCCGCGCGTCTATTCGGCGGTAATCCCTTCAACATCCCGACTTCGTCCAGGTACAAGTACACGCCGCACCAACCGTTGTGCTCGCTCGGTCGCACCAAAGCGAAAGTCTCCGTGCTCCCGTCCTTGGTCTCTCGCATAATGGCATCCTTCGACACCCCAGCGCCTTGTTCACCTAACGTCCGCACCGCTTGCGCCTTGACTTTATTCGCGTCCACTTCGCCGCCGCCCGCGAAGCGCGACTTCAACTCGAGCGGCAACACGTCGCCCGCCTCATCTAATCCGCATCGCGCCTCGCATTCCACGAACGGCGCGTCGTCGTCGCAAGGAATCATCACGTATTTGAACGCACGCATCGGTGCGCCGCGCTCGAGCGCATCCGTGCGCGCCGCAAGCGCGGCTGCTTTTTCGGCGGCGATGCGCACGCGGTCTTCCGGCGTTTCGATTTCAACGCCGCGCGCGCGAAGCCACGCTTCTTTGTCGCCCGCGGCGATGGGTTCGTCGGAATCAGACATCGCTCTCGCGTTCTCGCGCGTGTGCGTCGCAGAATGCGACGTCGGCGTCGGCGTGTGCGGGTGAGCTCGGCGCCGGTGGCGTCTTCGTCATCGTTCATCGCCATTCGTGCGCACGCAGCATGCGCGCTCAGGTCCGAACGCCCGCGGCGTCCGTTGCGGTGAGATGCGCGGCGAGACCACGCGCGTCGCGCGTCGCGCAACGCGCGAGCGTCCGGCGCGCCGCGCACCGCTACGGTGCGCGGCGACGATGGGTGACGATACCACGCCTCGTCTTCGCGCGCAAGAGATGAAGCGCGCGCTCGTCGATGCAGGCGTCGATGTTTCTGATTGTTTCGAGCGCGCAGATTTAGAAGCAAAGTATGTGTTGTTGAGTGAGGCGCAGAAGAACGGTACGGCGACGAGAGAGGAGCAACCCAAGGCGAAGCAAGAGGAACGCTCGCGGGGCGCAGAGGCGTCGAGCGCCGCCTCGGATGCAGCCTCTGCGGCGTCATCGAAGGCTATTTTCAGCAATGTTCAGCGATTCTTGAAGGATACTCTCGACGGTATCAAATCGAAATTCAGCATCGACGCCGTGCGTGATGCTATTCGCGAGAAAGCGAACCGCGTGAACGCCAAGTACGGGACAGGAAACAAAGCGCAAGAGTATCTGGATAACGTTCGCCGCAAAGTTTCAGAAACTGATAGCAAGCTCGGTGTCACGAAGTGGTTTAAAACAAACGTACCGAAAGCGATGGAGCAATACTCCAAGGTTCGCGCCACGCCAGTAGGGAGGTTTGCAAATTTTATGTTTTGGATTTGGCTCTTTACGTCGGGCGTGTTTTGGACCGTGTTGTATTTCGCCATTACGGCGACGTTTCTCGTAAACTTGTTGATGCCATCGTTGATTTCCGATCAAATTGAGAATTTGCAGCGCCGTGCGCAAGAGCAAATGAACGCACAAGGTGGTTTTGATCCTCGCATGGGCGGTATGGGTGGCATGGGAGGCATGGGCGGCATGGGCGGCATGGGAGGCGGACCAGGCGCGGGCGGCGCTTCGCCTCGAGGAGGACGGACGTCCTACGGCGGTGGCTCTCCGAACGATACAATCGACGTCGATGCTAAGGTTTCCGATCGCGATTGAGAATAGACACGCATACAAGATTATTTAATACTGACACACTAGTACAACGCGCACATTTGACGGGGAGAACTCATCCAGCGTTTGCCCTTTTGCGAAAGATCCCAATTGTGCTCGTGTGCGAAAGCACGCTACTCGCGCCACCCGCCACGAGTGGACCGAATTCTCCGCGCACGTACGCTCCACCGAGCGGTACGTTTGGCAAATGCTCGCGGAAATTACTCGCGTGCATACGATTTGTGTGACCGCACGCAAAAATCAACGCGCCCACAGAATTTTCGCTCGATAAATCTTCAATCTTTGCGCTCGTCACGCAGCGTTTGAGTACTTCTTTTGCCTGCTCCGTCGCCCACGCGGCGTCCCGCACGTGCAATTGTACGGGCGCGCCCTCTTCTAATTCAACCGATGCCACCTCCACGCCGCCTGACTCGCCGACGGATAAAATATCGCGACAAATAAATGGTCCTCCTGCCTCAGCACCGTGTGCGCCTATGCCAAGCATCACTGGCATCGATTTAGATTGCTCGGGAAGCGCTTCGAGCGTTTCAAGAAGCAACGGATGCGCAGGCGAGTCGTCGAGCTCCAAAACGGCGCCGCCCTGCGCGTGCGTCAAGCTCATCACCGGTCCCACCGGCCGCGCACCGTGCGCAATGTGCGTATCCAATTCAAAATCACCTCTCAAAAGCATTCCTACCGCGCCTTCCGTGTACGCGTCGTCATCGACGAACATTACGCACCCTTGATCCACCACTCCGCCGAGGATGACGCTATTCGGCATGACGACGTGTAAGCGCTGCAACACGTCATCTACATCCGAAAACGATGCCTCCGCGAGCACTACCGCGCCAACGGTATCACCATTTGCACTACTCTTCGCTAATGTCGTCCACGTGCGCGCATCGAGCGCGGGTAACGCTCCAACCGTCGTTCGAAACGTCGTCACGTGCGCGCCCGGCATCGACGCCGCCGTAATCGACACCCCCTCCGTCGTCTGCCCTTCGCCACCCACGCACGCGCGCACGACGCCACCAATCAACGCCGGCGACGACCCAAATAGCGCTCGCACTTTCGCCCCAGCCTGTCGCACGTCATCGTCGCCGTACGCGTCACCGGACACGAAGAGCTGCACCCACGTCGCCGACGCGTCCCGAGGCAGCCGTCGCCGGCACTCCGCGACCGCCTCTGCGACGGCATCCTCCAGCGCCGGCGCGCGCGACATCGCCGTCGCGAACGCATACCCCGACGACAACGACGACGACGACGTCGACGACGACGGGTGCGCCGTCGCCGCGCCCGTCGTCGATGTGAGCTCTCGACACGACTGTAGCCCTGCGGCGGTCCCAGTCGCTGGTCCGCGCCACCCGCGCCAGCGCGCCGCCGCCGCCGACGACGACGACGCCGATACCGATACCGATACCGACGGCGTCATCGCGCCTGCGCACGCCGCCACCGCCCCGCGCGCGATGCGCCGCGACATGTCTCACCGCCTCTGCGTCGCGCTCTCACGTCGATCGACGACTGACGGCTCCATTCGCCGACGCCCGACGGCGCCCGACGTGGTGGTCGCCGCGCGATGTCCGCCGCGGAAGACGACGCAGAGGCTATGGATGTCGACGCGCGCGGCGACGCGAACGCGTTCGACGACGGCGACGGGGTGAGCCGGGGCGGTAAAGATGGCGGTAAAGATGCGATGGCGCGCGATGACTCGGGCGCGTATGAAGCGCCGCGCGAGACGCCGGGGGCGACGCTGCCGATGCGTGTGCTGGATGAATACGAATTTAGGGATAAGTTTGAGGACGGCAAGGCGACGCACGTGCACGCGGTGAAGCCGCGCGGGGTGGTGGTGCTCGGGAAGGCGAGGAAGTTGGAGGGTGGAGAACGAGGGGCGCCGAGCGACGTGCTCGCGGAGCCTTTAGTGCCGCTGGATAAGCCACCGCACGCGTTGAAACTCGTGGATGTGTGCGATTGGTGTTTTAAGTACGGTGAGGATGAGCCTGAGATATGGCTCGTGACACCGCGAGCGTGGTATAAGTTGTTGAGCCCGGCGTCGAGGTTTGAGCGGTACGTCACGGTGACGGCGAGACGGGCGAAATTTACGAATGAGATCGTCAAGGCACTCGGGAAGGCGTGGGATTTGTCTTTAGATGATGGGTTAGCGGCGATTTTAGCTGTGCCAGTGGTGGCGCATGATGTGCCCATGGCGGTGAAGACGCCGACGAAGGCGGCGCGGTTGCTCGGGAATACCACGGCGGAGGAGCAAAAAGACGCCGCTTTGGATGGACTCAAAGAAGAAGATGCCAAGGATGCGTCGTTGTACAAGTACACGCACGCGGATATCGTTGGTGATGGATTCTTTATCGTGAATCAGCTCGAGACACTGGTGAAATCTCGCGCGCTTCGAGCACCAGACGCGAGCGAAACCGACGAGCCGCGAGCTCCGACGTTTCTCACCGAGCTCCAAAATTGGACCACAGAAAAGCACAATTTAGGAAACATGACGAAAGCGACACGATTAGAACGTGACCGTGCCCGACGTGAGCGCGTGCGTCTTGAAAAGATGGCCGAAGTGGAGGCGCTGAAGAAGCCGAGAGAACCACGATTGGAACCGCCGCCGCCAGCGATGTTGGCGTTTGAGCATTACTCGCACGTCGGACCAGCGCTACAAACAGAAGTGTTAACGCTATGGGACTATGTGCAAGTGTTCGGAGACGTGTTACACTGTCCGCCGTGCCCGCTTGAGCGGTTTGCTAAGACTTTTCTCGGCTCAGAACTCGGAGCTGCCGAAGTCGCCGTGTGGCGCGACGTCATGGTGGCGTTTATGCGGCTCATCGAAGCGCGCACCGACGCGCTCGATTGTGAATCATCAAAGTCACGCCCGAAACATTCGCGATGGTGGGGTGACACCGTGTTTAGCTTAAACGATTTGAACGAATTAGATTGGCCTGATCGCGCGAGCGCGTTGATTCATGACTTAAAAGATGGTCCCGGTATGAACGAGCGCGTGCGACGATTCGCCATCGAAGCCGCGGCAAAAATAGAGCAAGGCGCTTCGGTAGTAGACCTGTCGCCTACGCACCGCGTAAGCTTGGCGTCGGCGTTGAGCACAATTGCGATGGAGTCCGAAGTTATTCACGAGTACGTGAACACAGTGACGGAGCGTGCGCGGGCGAATCGAAAGACTGGCGAGTTTCACATTACGCCGCCGCTCGTCGCCGACGCGGTGCCGAAGCCCGAGGTCAACTCTAAGAAGGAGGACGACGACGTGAGCGTGAAAGAAGAAGACGGCGACACTGCAGACGACGAGAAGAAAGACAGCGAAGGTGTTGACGTCATGGACACGGATGCGGGCGATGAAGATGATGATAACGAATCCGCGGAGAAGCCGCCGACGCTGACTGAATATCGACGAAGCCAGCTCATGAAATGGAGATCACAAGCAATCGATCGCGCGGTGATGAGTCGTGGTAAACCCGTAGCCGTAGATGAGCAAGGTCGGCGATACTTTGCCCTCGGTGGTTTGAACAACGCTGGTCGAGTGTTTGTTGAGGTTGCTCCAGAGGGATGGCACCCAAAGGACGATTCGCCGCCGCAAATAATCGAGGACGAGGAAATTCCAAAGCAACCGATGGCTGGTCCACCTGTACACGCGTGGAAATTCAAAGAAGACTTGGAAGAGCTCAAAGGTAAGTCGCCGAACGTGTCTGGTCTTGTAGAATATGCGTCGCTCTGGGGAATGTATGCGCCCGGGCCGAGTCTCGACGCGCTGAGCGAATGGTGCAACCCGTCGTACGATAACGAACGGTACATTACTCGCGTACACAAGTTAATCACGCACTCGGTCGACGGCATGGAAGATGAAAACGCGCAAGTTGAAGGCGAAGTTCTTCACGAGCGCGTGCAGGCGTTGTGCTCGACGCTGGTTGAGGATGGCTACGCGGCGCTCGATGACGTCCCACTCGCTTCGATGACTGAAGGCGCTTTGGTATCTCGATTGATCAACGTTTTGCGGTTCATTCTGCACTCGTTACCGTTTTGGCGCTCGCCCAACGGCTGGTTAGGGCGCTTCATTGACACCAGCGCGCGAATCGATCTGCTCTCATCCGCGAGCGATACAGTGTTAGTTGACATTTTGAAGCTCTTACCCGCGATTGAAGGTTTGTGCCGCGATTGTTACATTCTGGACGAAGCCTCTTGGGCCGATGCCAGACCAACATGGCTCGCTCAACTTCGTTTCTACATATACGGCCCACGAACGGAGGCTGAATTAGAAGCTGCCGCGCACTTTGGTCACGATGCTGGCGATGGCGATGAGTTTCCTGGCGTCAAGGATGTGAAAAACGCGTTGGAGCTCGTCGACGCGTTACCGAACTTGAACGTTCGGCGCGCTGCAAACTTGATCAATCAATTCATTCGGTTTCAAATAATAGACACGAAGCGAATGTCGAGTGCTGCATTTAAGCAAAGCACGGGCGTATCGAGTGGCGTGCCTTCAATCAAAGCGGGCGCGATTGTCGCGCTCATTAAAAAAGGCTTGACAAAAACGTACAACAGATACGTCGAGCGGAAGAACAGACCACGAAATTGGATCGATCAGGACACATTGCGACCGGTGGAGCGATGTATCGTGCTCAGTACGGCGTATCGCGCGTCTGAGCCATCGCACTCTCGATCGGATGATGCAGAGACTCCTCCGTGCACGTGGCTCATGTGTATGCTCGTCGACTCTGGCGAGACGCAACGCTCGGTGGGCACGCGAAAACAAGTCGCCGAGGACAGCGACGCCGACGACGGAGACGACAAGGATACGCGTAGACTCGTCATGGCGCCGGTGTACGCCGGAGGTGACATCGCGGATTATGTGCTCGACTGGAACAAGTATGAAGATGCTCGAAACAAGCCGTGGGCGGTACACGACCGCATCATGATGCAGTTTGAGGGCGTGTCGGGAGGCGATGAATCGAACGGTATCGTCGCCATCGACGACGCCGTATACTATCTCGGTCGAGTCCGTCGAGTACGCACGAGTCCAGATTGTTGGGAAACAGTGCAAGTCGTGTTTGATAGCGATCCCGAGGATTGGATGTGGGTGTCACCGTGGGAAATCGTCGCGGCGCCAGAGAAATACCACGATCCTGTGTTCGACCGCCCGGGTGCGATTGATCCCGACAGAGAGCTCACCGAAGAAGACATGGCTGCTATTGTGCTTTCAAAGTCAATCGCGCGTCGTCTTGGTTGGCCCGCCGGAACGAGGCACAATGAGTTTGACAAATTGCGAGCCCAAGCGTACCGCGGGCACCCGCCCTCAGGTCCTGTGTTTTGTCACGCGCCGTTAAATCTCTATCGCGTCTTCATCGAAACCATGCATTTAGGTGGGTACGAATCTGTGACGCGGAACAAGTATTGGAAGCAAGTCGCGCGAACGCTCGGGAGAGATTTGTCAACGCAAACGAGCGCTTCGTTTGCGTTGCGAACGGCGTACGAAAAGTGCCTGCACGAGTTGGAGAAATACTTGAGTACTCCAGAGATGATCGAGAAACTTGACGTCAATGCGTCAACGTTGGAAACTATGGATGCATTTCCGGGCACTGTTCCCGGTACTGCTCGTAAGCCCGTTGACGAGGATGAGGACGACGACGACGAGGAGGACGAGGACGACGACGACAAGGCAAAGAAACGAAAGAAGAACGCCGACGACGAGGACGACGACGACGTTGTCGTGTCCGATGACGATTTCGATGCCGACGAGGCGAGCGACGAAGGCGACGACTCTGATTCGGACTTTGTTCGTTAATCTGACTTTCACGCGACGTCGCCTATTACCGACGCGTGGTGGGAGGTAAAACACAAACACAAAACACAAACACACAGTAACATTAGTAACATTTTGAATTTGAATTGAAAAGTCCTGCTCAATACGACGATGGCCAATACAGCGTAAAACTTCCGGCGCGATGCTCGTCGCCCGCGACGTCGTCGCCGTTACTCGTTCGATTCCGCAAGTTATACGCCGCTTCGGCCAAATAAATGGCGGCGTCCGCCAACGCGACGACTTCGCCCAAAAGCATCGTGCTGTACGGAAACAATCGCCCTTCGCGCGTGCGACACGAATACACCGCTTCCACGCGAAACACGTCATACGGCTCAATCTCACACGCACGAACGCTCGAAAGCAAGCGCACAACCGCGCGCGCGCCGTTCGTCGCGGCGTCCATCGTCCAGCACGCGTCGTCCAACCGCTCCGCCACCTCGCGCACGCGCCACACCGACGCCGTGTCCGCAATCACCGCGCACGTCGTCCCATCGTCATCACCGCGCGGCGCATCGCCGACGATATCCCCCACGAAACACTGCGCCGCCGACCCATCGCGCGCGCGGTTCGACATCCACACGGCATCCTCAACACACGGCACGAATGTCGCCACGCGAATCCGCACGTCGTCGTCGTCGTCATCGACGCCGCCGGCGCTCGCGACGATGGACGCCTCGATGCGCGCCACGACGGTCGCCACGACGATCGTCACCGCGACGACGACCGCGGCGGCGATGCCCGTCGTCGACACCACCGCGCGTGCGCGTCTATTCATATTCCCCAGTCCACCACACACCCTCGGACGTCCGCGCGCGCGCCGACGATTGGCGTCCGCGCCGTGCGCACCGCTGCGCGAGATAAAAACAAACAAAAAAACAAACAAAACAAACAAACAAAACAAACAAAAAACAAACACGACGACGACGACGACGACGACGATCGCCACGCGAACAACAAAACAACAACGTTTAACAGCGCAAAAGATCTATTCACTACACCACCGTGCGTTGTTATCGCGATGGCAACGCCATCCAAACACGTGAACGCGACGAATAAGAAAGATTGAGGATACAAAGAATTGAAGATCTGCGAATGTTTGCGTGTCGACGCGAGAGTTCCGAACGTATGACACACAAATTGATACAAAGAATACGACATGCAAATTGATAAAAACATGGCGTGCGTTCCATGCGCCAGTCGTCGTCGCCTCGTGGCGGGCGTATGCGTCGACGACTGGCGCGCGTCGTCGCGCGCGTCGCGCCCACCACCACGTGCCCGTCCGTTTTCCCCGTGAGCCGTCGGATCATACATAGGGATCATCGGAGGCGAGCGAGGACACTGTGTGTGTACGGTTACTTTGTCGCCCGCACGCCGCGGCGTCACAGCGCGACGCGGCGGACGGATACGGATGTACGACGACGCCGATCCCGACGTCGCGACGGTGCGGCGCGACGACTCGCAGTGGCCGCCGCGGTTTCAGCCGCTCTATGCGTTCGCGAGCGGCGGCGGCGGCGGCGGCGGCGGCGGCGGCGGCGGCGGCGGCGCGCAGCATCAGCATCAGCATCAGCGTCAGCATCATCGTGAATTCGCGCGCGGCGGTGGCGTGACGACATCGACGCCGCTCGCGCCCGAACGGTTTCGATACGCCCCGAGCGACGTCGCACAACCACCATCGTTGCGCGACATCGCGAACGCCAACGCGCATGGGTATTTACCGTCGTCGCAAGTGTCGCAGAAGGAACGCGCGACGCGACGCGAATCGCATCGCGACGAATGGGTCGCGACGGGATCGACGCCGACGTTGGCGCTCTGTGATGCGAGCGCGCCGGGCACGGCGACGCTGGAGCAGCGTCAGGGCGTGTCGGTGGCGATGACGGCACATGGGGAGGCGATGCGGGCGCGGTCGTCGCAAGAGCACGCGATTGTTGGGGAAGGATTATACGCGTCGGCGGAGCGTCGATGGGCGGAGCGCGCGGACGCGTTAGATGTCAAGTATACCGCGCTCGCGGATGACGTGTCGCGCGTGAAGAGCATGTTGACGGATATTATGACGACGCAGGCGAATATATTAGCCATGCTTGCGGCGTCGGCGACGGCGACGCAGACGATGACGATGACGCCGCGCGTCGATCGAAACCGAGACGATTCGGCTCGCGCGCGAGCGAGAGACGTCAGCCATCCATTCGACGACGACGGCGACGACGACGACGACGACCACGACGACCACATGGCACGCACCACCACTGTCACCACCATGGCCGATATGACGAATACGCACACGCTCAAACGCGTGAAACGCCAATCCAATCGCCGCCGCGCGCGTCGCTCGACCGACGCCGCGCGCCGCGCGCCGAGCCGAGACGCGTCCAAATCCAAATCCAAAGACGACGACGACAACCACCGACGCTCCATCGACGACGATGACGGCACCACCACCACCGAAGACACGACGCACGCAACGCTCGACGACGATATCACCACACGCGGTGACGCCATGGACGACACGCAACTCCGCGCCGCCGTGCTCCGCCGCATGCTCCATTTCCAGCGCCAAAGCGCGCGTCGCGCGCGCGAGTAATCACCCCCGACGACGACGACGACGACGACACAGCGACGACGACGACACAGCAACGACACAGCAACGACATCAACACACCGCGACGTGCACACGCGACACCGCGCACCGCGCGCACCGCACGAAGCTTTTGGTTCTCACATGTGTGTCTGACTTCCACACACAAAAAATGTCGACCGTCACTGTGCGACGCTTGGGGCCAATTCATTCATGTCCCGCGGCGTGCTCGACGTCCGCCGCGACGGCGCCGGGGACTCGACGGCGTCGCGCGAGACGCAAATACGCGCCGCGTGCGCGCTCGGCGTCCTCACGCTCGCCTTCGCCGCGG
>Ga0222715_10001014_pt1 | contig 27663 bp, 22 predicted proteins | sample C33_9DmetaG_FD_165056 | JGI IMG/M metagenome (GOLD analysis project Ga0222715, IMG submission 165056) | Estuarine water microbial communities from San Francisco Bay, California, United States - C33_9D | ecosystem: Environmental > Aquatic > Marine > Unclassified | place: USA: California...
GTATTTGGTTCGCTGCCCTTGGTGTTAGCACGATGGCTTTTAATCTTAACGGCTTTAATTTTAACCAGTCCCTTCTTGATAGTCAGGGACGTGTTGTTCGTACTTGGGCAGACATTCTTAACCAAGCCAACCTTGGATTCGAAGTCATGCACGAACGAAATGCACACAACTTCCCTCTGGACCTTGCTTCTGTTGAGGCAACTCCGGTGGCTCTATCCGCCCCTGCCGTAGGCTAATCTCCCGTCCGTTCATCCCTTCACAAAGGGACGCATGAAGTTTGATCATGGAACGGGGGTCAAACACTTGGAGATTATCATGGCTGTTCAAGTCACTTACAAGTATCGCGGCGTTTCTTACACTAAAACGGTAGTCCGTTAAAGCGGCATTGGGAGGTGCAAACCCTCCCTTACCTATTGGCATTGGCCTCTACGGAGATACCCTTTGCCGTCTAGACGGTGGGATAGACCACAACATATCGCTACAAAAAATTTTTCCAAACGTTTGGGAGCAAGTACTTTAACTTTTCTCCTTTTTTAACAATGGCTTATCCTGGATCATTTCAATCCACTGATGCCCCTGCAAATCTTACTGAGCTGGGTGCATCTAATTTTGGTGCAGACCAACGCGCCCTTTATCTCAAGCTTTTCAGCGGTGAGATGTTCAAGGGTTTCCAACAACAGACTATCGCTCGTGACCTTGTGATGAAGCGGACTCTCCGTAACGGAAAGTCGATGCAGTTCATCTATACCGGTCGCACTGGTGCTGAGTACCACACTCCTGGTAACAGCATCCTGGGCAACTCCAACCAGGCACCTCCGGTGGCTGAAAAGACCATTACCGTTGACGACCTGCTGATCAGCTCGGCATTCGTCTACGAGCTGGATGAGGTCCTTGCCCATTATGACCTGCGTTCTGAGATCTCCCGTAAGATCGGCTATGCTCTCGCTGAGAAGTATGACCGCCTGATCTTCCGTTCGATCACCAACGGTGCTCGTAATGCATCGCCTGTGTCTGCCACTGACTACAAAGAGCCTGGTGGTACTCAGGTCCGTGTTGGCACCACTGCTAACTTCTCGGATGCTTATGACGCCGATGCTCTGGTTAACGCCTTCTTCGATGCAGCCGCTGCGCTGGATGAGAAGGGTGTGTCCCAAGATGGTCGTGTTGCTGTCCTGACTCCTCGTCAGTACTACGCTCTGATTCAGAACGTGACTGGCAACAGCCTGATCAACCGTGATGTCACTGGTACTGCTCTGCAGTCCGGTAAGGGCATCATGAGCATTGCTGGTATCGACATCTACAAGTCTACCAACATTCCTTTCTTCAGCAACTACGGTACCAAGTTCGGCACGACCGGCGGTACCACCGACACTGGTGTTGCGGCTCCTGGTAACCTGGGTGACTTCATCGACAACGCTATGGAAGATGCTGATAAGGTTGCTTCTGGCTCCTACGGTGAGCAGAACGAGTATGGTCTTGGTTCTGAGTTCAGCAAGTCCTGCGGTCTGATCTTCCAGCGCGAAGCTGCTGGTTGTGTTGAGGCTATCGGTCCTCAAGTCCAAGTTACCTCCGGTGACACCTCTATCCTGTATCAGGGTGATGTGATCGTTGGTCGCCTGGCTATGGGTGCTGACTACCTGAACCCCGCTGCTTGTGTGGAACTGTTTGCTGGCGCTGCCTCTGGCGACGCTGCTTTTGCCTGATTATTTCTGGTTATTACTGGGGGAGCTTCGGCTCCCCTTTTTTTTACTTTGTGATAGGTAACTATGCCCTTTCCTACTTATGCTGTGTCCACCGAACTGGATGCTGTAAATCAAATACTTAGCTCAGTGGGACAGGCACCTGTCACCACACTAGATCTCCAGAACCCTGAAGTATCTATTGTACTCAACACCCTCCGGGAAACAAATCGTCAAGTTCAAGCTGAAGGTTGGACCTTCAATACTGAACGTCAGTACGAACTATCTCCTGACACTGAAACTAATTTTATTCTTTATCCAAGTAATATGCTTCAAATTGATACAAATGTACCGTATCACAAAGAAGCGTATGATGTGGTGAAACGTGGTAATAAATTGTATGATCGCCTAAATCATACCTATGAATTTACTGGTAACATCCGTGCTGATGTAGTTTGGTATTTTAATTTTACCGACGTTCCACCTGCTATTCAAGCTTATATTACTGCCCGAGCTGCTCGCATGTGTTCTACCAAAATGGTAGGTGACCGTGAGCTTAATGCTCTGCTCCAAGAACAAGAACTCCAAACCCGAGCTGCTGCTATTGAATACGATTGTAATCAAGGCGACTACTCTATGTTTGGATTTAGTGATGGTGCAAATTATTACAACAGCTACCAACCTTTCCAAGCATTGATGCGATGAGTACTGTAACCCAAAGGATACCCAACTTTCTACTTGGCATTTCACAACAACCAGATAACCGTAAGTTTCCTGGACAACTTAAGGATTGTGTGAATGCATTCCCAGACTATGCTCTTGGTCTTCTTAAGCGCCCAGGCGGACAATTTCAAGCTGATCTTCAAGGCGCTACTCCTGATGGTAAGTGGTTTTCAATCCTGAGGGATCCACAGGAAAAGTATGTTGCTCAATATGATGATAACCAGTTCCGTGTTTGGAACCTGTTAGACGGCTCACCACGAGCTGTTGATATGGGTTCTGATGTTGTCCATGCCGGAGCTTGTAATCTCACTAATCTCAAGGCTGATCTAGCTACCTACAATACTGCTGTTGAGACTACAGCAACAGAACTTGCTGATCTTCATGCTGCTCAAGCTAACTATGCTGAGGTTCTAGCTGGTAGATCAGAGACTCAAACATCTTTGTTTGAAGTTAAATACTACTATCAACCTCCTAATGAGCAGCATGTAATTGATCAATACTTGTATTCAGGTATCTTAAGGAATGCTGAAGGCAGGTATCTTGTTAGAAATGCTGGTACCATTATTGATAACAGCACAACACTTCCAGCTAACTATGCTGTTGGTACGGAGTATACCGATGAGTATCCTGTCTTGGCTGCTCAAGGTTATCGTGTTTATGAAGCTATTCTGACTGTTGCAGCTACTAGTTCTGAGTCTGATTTAACAGATGCTGAGACCGCAATGAACACGGCTCAGACGAACTATGATAACGCTGTAACTGCAGAAGCTACTGCTCTTTCTGATTACCAAGATGAGTTAGATCTTTGTGTTGTTAGTTCGATTCCTAGCGATGGTTATCTCAATGGTGCTACTGCTGCTGACATTGAAGTTCTCACCCTGAATGACTACACCTTTGTTCTTAACAAGGCAAAGGCTGTAGCAATGGAAACGATCACAACCACTGCACGTCCTAACGAAGCTTTCTTTGTTACTAAAGTTATTGGTCAAGGTCATTATAAAATCTTCCTTGATGGGACTGAGCGAGCTAATGTTAACGGACCTAGTGATGCTGGCGCACTAGTTGCTAATTTTGTGACTGCTATCGACGGTCAAACATTCGGTACTACTACCTTTGCTGCTGAAGCGATTGGTCCTGGTATGTACATCAGTGCTAACGCTGCTTTCACCATTACTGCTGTTGGCGGTCCTGGTGAAGACTCTGTGTTTACCTTCACTGAGTCGGTCTCTAATGTTGCTGACCTTCCTTTGCAATGTAAAGATGGTTATAAAGTAAAGGTTGTCAACAGTGTTGATATTGACGCTGATGACATGTATGTTGAGTTTATTGCTGATGACGGTGCTAATTCTGGTCCTGGCATTTGGGAAGAATCTACTGCATGGGGTATTACCTATCGTCTTGACGCTCAAACATTACCTCATCAATTTGTTCGTAATGCTGATGGTTCCTTTACCTTTGGACCTATTTCTTGGGAAGATCGGAACATCGGTGATCTGACAACTAACCCTGATCCAAGTTTTGTTGGCACTACAATTAACAACGTTTTCTTTTATAGAAACCGTCTAGGCTTCTTGGCTAATGAAACAGTGATCCTCAGTAAAGCAGGTGATTATTTCAACTTCTTTGCTACGACTGCTTTGACCGTTAGTGATGATGATCCGATTGATGTCAGTGCGTCTTCGGTTAAACCGGTTAATCTACGGTACGTGAGACCTACCAGTGCTGGTCTTGTGTTGTTTAGTGATACTGAACAGTTCTTGATTGCTGGTAATGATGACATCCTCAGTCCTAAAACTGTTAAGATTACTGAGTTGTCAAGTTATGAGTGTGATCCAAATGTAGAGGCAGTTACCCTTGGTACTAGTCTTGCGTTCCTTTCTAAGACCTCATTGTATAGCAGGTTGTATGAGATTGGTAACATTAGTATCAATAACCCACCTGCAATGGTAGAGCAGACTCAGTATGTACCTGAGCTAATGCCTGCTACTGTTGATAACATGATTGCATCACCTGCCTTGTCCCTTATTTCAATGGGAACAACTGACAGTAGTACTGTTTATCAGTACCGGTTTGTGCAGCAAGGAGAGCAGCGTGGTGCTAATACGTGGTACAAGTGGAATTTGACTGGTACGTTGTTGGATCAATTCTTTGACATTAGTACCTACTACGCTGTTGTTGCCAATGGTAGCAATGTGTATGTTCAATCTTATGATTTGACACAGGCTAGTGAAGAAGGTTATCTGACCCTACCTACTGGAGAAAAGACTGATGTCTGCCTTGACCTTTGGAATATCAACCCTTATCGAGTGTACGATCCAGATTCTGACGGTACAGACGTTACTCGAATCCGGTTACCGTACAGTAACGTCACTGGTAAAACCCTCTCTGTAGTGCTCCTAGGACGCTACATAGGCGCTTCTGATGCTCTTACTAGTGCATCGGTAGGCGCAGTACTTTACCCCACCGTAGAGAGCGATGCAGACGGGTATTACGCGGACATTACTGGCGATTACCGTGGACGTGATCTGATCATTGGGTACATTTATAACATGGAAGTTGATCTTCCTAAGTTCTTTGTTACCCAGGTAGAAGGTCAAGCTGCTATTTCTGACTTTACCTCTGATCTTATTATTCACCGTATCAAAGTGTCTACCGGTCTTAGCGGTCCTGTTAAGTATCAAATCAACATTACTGGTCGTCCTGAATGGGATCAAACCATTGAAGCTGTCCAGCCTAATGTGTATGATCTGAACAACGTTAATTTGTCTGCTGATGCGGTTCACACGGTACCAATTTATCAACGTAACGACAACCTTTCTCTTAGCATTATCGGGGACTCACCTTTGCCGGTGACTCTTCTTAGTCTGAATTGGGAAGGACGGTACAACACAGGTTTCTATAGACGAGCTTAATGACTACATCCACCCGTGGTTTTACCTTTAAACCAGCTAACATTAACGACGTACTAGAGCTTACCAGTCAAATGCTGGGTAGGGGACTACTTGACTTTGAACGAGTTGGGCAGCACCCTATCTTGCATTTAGCGTTGTACATCCATGAAGATGACTCCTATCTTATCTATGGACCAGATGGGAGTCTATATGGAGCTTATGGTGTGTCGGACGACAACGCCGTTTGGATACAAATGACAAATAAAGTCAAAGAGAATCCAAGAACAACAGTAAGATTCGGTAAAGCGTTAATGGAACACATTAACCGTCCTTATCTTTGGACTACTATTGATATTAAAAATACTGATCTAATTAACTTAGCTAGGTATTTAGGTTTTAAGGTACTACGGGTTTTCCCGGATGGACCTGACAATGTTTACTCTATAGAGATTGTACGATTATGGGATCAGTAAACCCGACAAGCGCAGCAGATTATCTTCAACCAAAACCTCCTGGTGGTGATCTTGGTGGTGGTCTATTCGCTAACCCTGTAGGTCTAGCTCTTGCTGGCGGTCAGCTTGCCTTTGGCATTGCTAACATGATCCAACAGGACAAAGTAGCAACCCAACAAGCTTACAACCAAGCTTACAACACTACTTACAATAACATTATCAACCAGTTTAGGGTTGATCAGCAAAACAAACAAATCCTAGCACAGTTCAATGCTAAGCTAGACTACACAAAGCAACAGATTGAAAATAACTATTTAGCAGCTCAGGCGTCTTGGACTTCTGAACAAATGCGGCTAAATGACATCTATGATCGTGCTGCTTATAAAAGTCAGGCGATGCAGAAGATGTTAGTTGAGGCTATGGGTACAGCAGCTGCTCGGGAAGTGTACGGTAAAAGTGCTAAACGTGGTGCTGCTGTTGCTACTCTTGGTGCTTACGGACGTAGCCGTGCTCAACTTGTTGATCAATTGATGAGTGAAAACGTTGCATCTACTTTCCGTAGACAACGTGTAGAGCAGCAATTTAAAGCTCAGAATAAACTGGCTATTGCTCAAACTTCTGTGCTTCCTACGGCAGCTACATTTACTCCTACTCCCATGTCAGCTCCTGTTGGTGCTAGTGGGTTCCAAACTGCATCTAATGTACTTGGGATTGGTATGCAAGCATTCCAAACTGGTCTTAGTGTAACTCCTAAAGGAATGAACTTCCTTGGTGTTCCAGGTCAAGCTAATTACGGTTAACTAAACTATGGCTGAATTTCAAGAGGAGAGTTTGTTTACAGGTGCCGCGCAAAGCCAAGGTTTTTCGCCAAGTCAAGCACCTGACATTTCTCCGTTCCTACGGGAAAACATGGAGCAAGTTGATCGCAACTTTGCTAATCTTAAATCACAACAACAGGCTCAAAACGAAGCTAATCTAAAAAGAAAGATTCAAACCTATGAGGGTTTAGCTGCTTTTTCTCCTAAGTTTATGGAGCTGGCTAAGAACCTTGGTGAGGCTTACATTACCAACCAAATGGTTGAAGGTAATGCTAAGACTAGAAGCCTTGGTTTAGCTGGTGTTGATCCAGTAAAACAAGCTAATTTTAATACTGGTATCAATACTTTAAAACAGGAAAGTGCTGAAGCTACTGATGTGGCTTTGGATATGCACAAAAACGGTGCACCTCCTGAAGCACTTGAGTATATTAAGAGCCTGCCTGCTTACCAACGTGTAGCAGGTATGCGTAATTACCTTGCTAATCGTAAGAAAAGCTATCAAAAATATCTGACTGAATTTCTTACCAGTAAAACAATTCAACTTCCTCGTCCTGGTGGTGGTTCATTTACCCCCGACGAAATTGATGATGATGAAGTTTTAACAGGTATTGCACTCGATGCTGCTGCACGAATGTATGACCTTGAAACTGGTGTTGATCAGTTTAGTAAAGAGGCTTTAAGCGACTACAATAATGGTATTACCGACGTTAATCAAGCCTTTAGTGCTAAAGTACAAGAACGTGGTCTTGTTAGGAAATCAGATTTACGTGTTAATACTGCCATTGAAAGCTTTAAGAATGATTTAGACATCAACGCTCTTGTCAGTGAGATTGCCGGTACTCTTGGTCCTAAAGGTATCCGCAGTTATGGGGATGCGTTGGATATGGTTTACCAGGAGATCCTTCCGTCACTACGGAAATCTAAGGAAATAAACACCCAGCAATTCCGTTCGGCTATTGAACAGTCTGCAGCTAATGATCCCAAAGGTTCATCTCATTCTAAATTTTATCGTAACCGTATCTTTGGTAAAAATGGTACGTGGGATAAAATCAATGATGCTGATAACGCTGAATATGTCGAAAAACAGAATGAACGAAAACGGATCATTGAAGCTGACAAAGAAGATTTCTGGAATCAAGTTGCTGAACTAGAAGCTCAAGGTATTGTTCTTACTCAAGATCAACTTGATGCACGGCGTAAACAAGTCATGCAGTCAACGGGTATTAACGACCCATCTGCTTTCAGTTTCTATGACGACTATAAAACTCGTGAAGAAATTGACGTTGATGAAGCTAAAAAGAAACTTGATTATCTGCGTTCTGTAAATGGTCGTGGTTATCTTGTTGCAGAAGACCTTGAGGGTATGCCACAAAGTGTGGTGACTGCTTATGGTCAAGCGGTTCGTGATGATGCAGAGTACGCCAAGTTTGCTGGTGATTACGCTGTACGTGGTAAGGCTCGTGTTACGTCTTTGACTAACGATTTCTACAACAATCAAAGTGGACGTGACGAAAAGACTACGGATTGGAACAAACGTTATGACCGTGCCTACGCTGACTATCTTGTTGAGCGTCAACGTCTGCTAAGGACTCTTGGTGTTGAAAACCATGCTGATGCCCATGAAGGTGCTTTGGCTAAGGTTGAGAAGAACTACAAAGACGGTGTTTACAAGACACTACCCGCTGCCCCTGATCACAGTGCTCGTGTTGAGCTAACTAACGGTTACATCAACCGACTTAAAAAAGGTGAAAAGATCTTCCAGCAACCTGATTTATGGTCGGATGCTATTAAGAAAAACTTAGAAGATTTTAACGCTGGTAGGGCACAAAGCTATGATCCAATTTTTGATACCCTTGCTCTTAGTACCACAAACAAAACCGGTTGGGATTTTGCAAATGAACTCCACCGATCTATCTATGGAACAGATCTCAAAAAAACTGTAAAGCAGGAAGCTATCGAAGCTCAAGGTCCAGCGGTTCAACGATTCATCCGTGGCTCTGGTGCTACGCCTAATCGCATCCGTAGGGGACAGATTATGGATGACCCTCAAGGTAGTTTTAATCCACGCCCTGCTAAACCGATTGCAGAGTATGCTCCTCAAGTAAGCTCTATTGTTATGGAGAGTGCTGGTGGACAGCCTGGTATGGATGTTTATTTTGAAGACAAGCAATTCCCAGCAGTTCTTGGCGGTGTTGTAAAAGATGTCCGTTATCAAGTTAATCCTGATGGATCTGGGTATGGTCATTTTGTTGTGGTTGAATCTAAAGACCCACAAACAGGTGAGACTGTAGACGTTCTTTATGCCCATTTTGACTCTAAACCTAACTTTAAAGTTGGTCAACGTGTAGCCGCTGGTCAAGTTCTTGGTAAGCAAGGTGGCAGCGGCAGTGTTCGTTCTGTAGATGGAACCATCGCTAGTATTGATTTCTTAGCACCTGCTCCTCGTGGTAGCAACAGTATGACCCCTTACCGTGGATTCAAAAATCTCCGTATGTACATTCAAAATCAACTTAAGGGAGGTAAATAATGGATCCCATTCTTGATAACATTGATGATACTCTTCAAGCTGGTCTTGAGTATCTAGAAGAACAAAAGAAACTCAAGGAACAAGAACGGACTGTTGATCCTGAAGCACCTCAACCTGAGAAACCTGAACCTCAAAAGAAAGTTCCTTACAAACAATCTCAAGGTTACCTGAACGCACTCAACGGTATTGAGCCGACTGAAGCTGATCTTGCACCGTATGCCATGATGGAACGGGCAGACATCAACAGCACTTGGATGAAAAACGCCCGTAAGGCGAAAGATCCTAGTCAGTATGATCTGACTGATAACACCTATGAGATGTTTGATGCGATCAAAGGTGGTACCGCTAAAACTTGGTCTTCTGTTCTTACTTTCCCAGAACGTGTCGTTGACATGGCTTCTGGTGCCTATGAACGTGAAGTAAAAGAAAAAGGTAAGTATACCCCTGACTTTGATCCCCTCAGTTTGTCTGAGTATGATCCCAAGCTAAGGACTTGGTGGGGTAAACTGATGCAAACCGGTGTCCATTTCTATGGCATGGGTAGAGCTATTTCTCGTTCTCCCGCTGGTAAACTGCTCCCATCTCCTACTACTGTTAGAGGGGACGTTGCTATCGGTGCTGTTGGTAGTGTCATTTCGTCCACTTCTCAAGAGGGTAACCTATCCCAAGAGTTGTACGAAAAAGAACTTATTAAGAAAGTACCCTGGGTAGGTGAAGCACTAAGTCCGGTTGTTCAGCCGGTGTTAGGCGTCCTTGCGACTAAAGAAACCGACCACCCTTTGATGAAGACGTTTAAAAACGTACTTGAAGGTATGGGTGCTGATGCCATTATTGGTCGTACTTTAAAGCGGTTTGACACTGCTTTAGAGAACCGTGGTACTCGGTTAGACGAGATGCGTCGTGCTAACATTGAGAACCAGAAGTTTGAAGCAGCTAAAGCAGAAAACGATGCAATTGAAGCTAATCTGCCTCAGCAAACTGCTGATCTGCAGCAAGCTACCGAAGCATTGAATGGTCTTGAGGCTCAAGCAAAGGGTATGCCTGATGGTCCACAAAAGGATCAAGCATTGGCTGAGATCGAATCTCTTAAAGCTGATCTTCAAACCGAAGCTGAGATGCTTCAAACTGGTAAGTTTAGTGCTTACTCTAACCCTGACATGGCTGATCCGTGGCAAGGTGCTCCTAACTCTATGGCTGATTCCGTTGTGGATCAGGCTGCTCAAACCAAACGTCTTCATGAATCCTATCCTATTGATGGTGCAGGTTCTACCGACTCTATGTTTACGCCGGTTCAAGCCAGTCGAATGGCGACTGAATCCGGTATGCTAGAGAGTGAGATTAAGACTCTTGCTAAGCGGTTGATGAAAGAAAGTGAGTTTGAGTTTGCTGTTGAGGAAGCACGTAAACTGGGTAAGAGCTTTAAAGAAGCTTACGGTTATTCGTTTGAACGTATTCAAGAGGTTCTTGGTCGGGATAAAACTGCTGTTGATGCAGAAGACTTCTGGAAACCATTCTTTGATGAAGCAGTTCAATACCCTAATGGTGCTACAGCTTGGCTGACTGAAAACGTTGTCATGGCTGACATGGTTAACGCTTCACTGTTTAGTCAACTGCGTGACCTTGGACTTGCTAGTAAAGAGCTTGCTGAGATTGCTGATCTCCGGGATATTGATGGTCCGTTTAAAACTATTGCTGATCGACTTATTGTTGGTCTAACTAACGTTAAACGTTCACGATACATCTGGGGTAGTGGTGGTCAAAGCCTACGTGGTAAGCTGCTTGCCAACAAACCTGAAGGTAAAGCAGAACTTGCAGAAGTCACCGAGGCTTACCGTGCTGAATCTGAAGCTGTTGTCAACATGATGATGAAGCTGGCAGAGAATGCTAAGGATAACGATACTATTCTTGCTTTGGCTGATGTCTTCGCTAAGGCTGATAAACCTCAAAACTGGATGGACCTTGACGCATTTATGCGTAACCGTCTGACCAGTGGTGGTCTTACTCAAGAGCCTGGTTATCTTGTTAGAGAACTTGCTTCGATGCAAGTCAACAGTATGCTGAGTAGTGTTAAAACTCCTCAACGTGCTATCATCGGTACCTTTAGCTCTGGGTTCTTCCGTAACGTTGCTCACACTATTGGTGGTTTTGCACGGCTTGACACCGACACTGCTCGGGCAAATGCTGCTGCACTAAACGCTTATTTCCAAGCTGTACCTGAAGCTTGGGCAGTGTTTAAGAATAACCTTGGTAGTTACTGGGCAGGTGACGTTAAGACGATTCAAAACCGTTTCCAACAATCTCGCCGTGTTGCTGATGATGACTGGGAAGCTCAACGAGCTTGGACCATGACTCGTGGTAACATGGGTGATCAGATTGCATTTGGTATTGCTGATTGGACTCGTACTCTTAATGATCCCCGTAATCTTTTAGGTCGCATTGCTACTGCATCTTCGTCTTCGTTGAGTGCTGGTGACGACGCCTTTAGGGTTATCATGGGACGTGCTCGTGCTCGTGAACGCGCTATGCGTCAAGCACTGGACGACACTAAAGTGGGTAAGACTACTGAAGTTAATGAGAACCTACTTCGTCAGTATGAGGATAACTTCTATAAGGAGTACCTTGATGACAACGGTAACCTGAACTTTGAAAGTGATGCTTATCTGCAAGCTAGTTTTGAAGAAGCAACTCTTACCAAAGACCTGAGTGGTTTTGGTGCAGCTATTCAAAACATGATGGAGTCCACTCCTTACACTGCTCCGTTCTTTAGGTTTGCCCGTACCGGTATCAACGGTTTGATGGTTAGTTACAAGAACACCCCGCTGTTAGGTTTGGTTCATAAGGAGTCTATTGACATCCTCCGTGCTAACGCCGATAACCTTGATGGTGTCCGTAAATACGGAATCAACACTGTTGAAGATTTAGAGAACGCTAAAGCTCTTATTGCTGGACGCCAAGCTGTTGGCGGTACCTTGACTACGATGGCTAGTTTGCATTACCTTAACGGTGGTTTGACTGGTGATGGTCCGTTGGATCCTCAACAACGTAAGATCTGGGAATCGACTGGCTGGCAACCCCGTAGCATTAAGATTGGCAATGTTTGGGTCAGCTATGAGCTGTTTGAACCATTTAACAACATCCTTGCTTCTATTGCAAACACTGGTGATTCTATCCGTTTGATGGGACCAGAGTGGGGTGCTAAGAGCATGGGTGAGATTGCCTTGGCTGTTGGTCAAGGTGCTATGAGTAAGTCTTACCTGCAAGGTCTTGGTCAGTTTGCTGACCTGTTTACGACTGACTTTAGCCGTCAACAAAAGGTTCTTGCAAGTCTTGCTAACAACACTATTCCGTTGGCTGGTCTGCGTGGTGACCTGGGTAAACTTATCAACCCTTACATGCGTGAGATCAATAACAGCTGGTGGGAGACTCTTCGTAACCGTAACCTGAGCAGTGAGCTGCTGTCTGGTGAACCGCTGCCTATGAAGTTTGATGTGCTGAACGGTCAACCTGTTCGTGACTGGAACTTTATGGAGCGTATGTGGAACGCTACCAGTGCCTTTAATGTTAGGTTTGAACAAAGTCCTGGGCGTACCTTGCTGCACAACAGTAACTATGATATGCCCCTTGCTATTACCCGGTCGTTTGATGGTCTAGACTTGTCTGACTATCCTCAATTCCGTTCTTGGTTTCAAGAGGAGATGGGTAAGCACCGTGTTAATGGTAAGAGCCTTGAAGACGAGCTGAATGGTCTTGCTGAACGTCCAGAAGTGAAAGAATCCGTTCGTATTATGTACGACGATATTCGCCGTGGTGATCGTTCTAAAGATCCTATGCAAGCTTACATGCACAACACTTTAATTAACGACCGTGCTGAAAGGTGGCGTGACGCTGCTTGGGCAGCTGTACGCCGTAAGCATCCTGAAGTCGAAGTACTGTATCAAACTCGGGAAGAACGTGAGCGTAATACTTACCAAACTTTCCAAAAGACTACACAATTTCTTCGTTAATCCACCCATTCCCAATTACTGATTAGCGTAATGGCTGTAAATCCTGAAATTTATCCGGCGTGGAGAAGTGACAATCTCTACAACATTACATTTGAATACCTTGACGAAACCGACATTAAGGTGACGGTGGATGGGACCCTGTATTATGATGCTAATGATCCTGATACAAATCCCGCAGAAACTAATCTCTATACTTTTGCCAACGCTACTACGATTACTTTTGACTCTGGTTCCACTCCAACCAGTAGTCAAGAGATTCGTATTTATCGGGACACAAACGTAGATGCACTGAAGAGTACGTTCTTTGCTGGCTCTTCTATTCGTGCTCAAGATCTTAATAAAAACTTTGAACAGAACAACTTTGCTGTTCAGGAAATCAAAGCTTATACTTGGGACAACGAAACTGCTACGATCCATAGTGACGAAACGTGGGTTAGTTCTGATACCCAGATTGCTACCACCAAAGCTATGGATCAGCGGTTTCTTGATGAAGCCGATGAAATCATTAAAAGCACAGACACCTGGGTAAGCGATGATGATCGTGTAGCCAGCACTGCTGCTATCGACGCCCGTTTCCAAGATGAGCTAAGTGAAACTATCACATCTTCGGAGACTTGGCCGAACAATGACGATACTATTGCCACGACTGCTGCGATTGATGACCGCATTGACCTTGCTATTACTAATGATATTGGTACCGATGGTACTGGTATCACCATAACCGATGATGGCGACGGCACTATTACTCTTGGTCTTGGGTCTGGTTCTATTGATCTCGATAGAATAAAGGCTGCTGACATTGACATCTCTAGCGATACGTGGTCTAACAACGACACCACGATTGCTACCACGGCTAAGATCGACGACATGATCGACGATGCCATTACTGGTGACATCCTTGTTGATAGCACTGGTTTGAGCAAAACTACCCTTGGTGGTCAAACTACCTTGGGTATTGCTGCTGGCTCTGTTGATCTTGACCGCATTAAAGCTGGTGACATCATCAACCTTGCTGAGCAAAACGCAGGTTCTCCTAGTCCTGCTGACACCAGTATCTTCACCTCTAGTGCTGCTGCTAAGCGGTTTGACACCCTTGTTCAGCTGACCACACCATCTGGTAGCGATTACCAAGTAGGTAAGACCTGGCTCCAGAATGATGACGACCTTACGGTGTCCATCTGGAATGGTACAGGTTGGACTGCTGTTAGCTCTGGTGGTGCATTCCGTGAACAAACTAATGTTGTTTACGTTGATCCTACTGGTGATGACGCTAGTACTGGTCACCGTATCAGTGCACCAAAGCAAACTATTAAAGCTGCTATTAACCAGATCAACGAAGAAATTGATGTTGAACTGACTAACGGTGGTTCTGGCTACGTTGAGGGTTCTTACTCTTCCGTTGCTTTGACTGGCGGTACTGGCACTGGCTTGACTGCTAACATCACTGTCAACGCTTCTGGTGTTGTGTCTGCCGTTACATTGACTAGCCGTACTCCCCTTGTCAACACTTATTACATTGGTGACGTTTTGTCTGCCAGTAATGCGTCTCTTGGCGGTTCTGGTTCTGGTCTTCAGATCACTGTAACTGGTGATGGTGATGGACAGATTGTGGTAGTTGCTCCTGGTGTCTACCAAGAGCTTGCACCTATTCAGATTAAACGTCGTAACGTTTCTATCATCGGTCAAGCACTGCGTAGCTGCATTGTACACCCAGATCCTAGTACTGAAACCAATAACCTGTTTGAGCTGAATAGCGGTAGTTACCTTTCTAGTATGACCTTTACTGGCATTAAAGCTGGTTCTGGTACTGGTAACACTCTTGACGCTACCCTGCCTACGACTCAAGGTTGGAACGCTGCATTCTATAATGATGCATTTGTTACTAAATCTCCGTACATCCAGAATTGTACTAACTTCTCGGATAGTGAGATTAACAACAATGCATTGAGTGCACATAACCCTGCTGGTGGTGCTGCTGGTGATACTGACTCTGCTCCTACTGGTGGTGGTCTGCTGATTAACGGTGCTACTCCTCACGACGATAGTCCCCTGCGGTCTATGGTCTGCGATAGCTACACCCACGTTGCACTGAATGGTCCTGGTATCCTTGTTACTAACAACGGTTACTGCCAAGCTACCTCTAGCTATGCATTCTTTAACCGTTATCACATCAAGTGTCTGAATGGTGGTCAGGCTAACCTGGCTGCTTCTACCACTGACTTTGGTGATGAAGCACTTGTTGCTGATGGTCGTTCTACCACTGCTATCTTTACGTCTAACGTAGATGGTGCAGTTACTCGTAACGTAGATAACGATCCTCCTATTGTTTCTTTTAACATCAATGAACCTACTGCTGATGCTAGCTGGTTTGGTTCTGCTACCCGTCCGCAAGGTAACATGCTTGTTGACGTTACACACCCGACTGCGGGTACTGTAACTTATCCTGTGTTGTCTGCTACGGCTAACACTGATAGCGAAGGTGGTAATGGTTGGACTGTTACTATTAGCCGTCCTAACACTAACAACCGAAGCATCAACGATGGTCTTACAGATGACCTAGATGATGACGCTGCTGTTTCGTTCTATCTCCGTTCCCAGATCGCTTCTAGTGGTCATACGATGGAGTACGTTGGTTCTGGTACTAACTACAACGCATTGCCTGAGAACGGTGGTGTGCCTGTTGATGCTAACCAAATTGTTGAGTCAAATGGTGGTAAGGTTTGGACTGCTATCACTGACCACAACGGTAAGTTTAGTGTTGGTGATTTCTTCACTGCTGATCAACGTACTGGTTTTGTGTCGTTTAGTGCAGGTTCCGTTGCGTTTGACGTTGTAACTGATCCTACTCCTCAGCTGGGTGGTGACCTTGACGTTAACGGTAGTGACATCACTGGTACAGGTAACATAAACATTACTGGAAACATCACTCTTTCTGGGACTGTTGATGGTCGTGATGTAGCTACTGACGGTACCAAACTTGACGGTATTGAATCAAATGCTACCGCTGATCAAACTGCTTCGGAAATTAAAACTGCATATGAGAGTAATGCAGATACTAATGCATTCACCAATGCTTGGCAAAACAAACTTAATGGTATTGAAGTAGGTGCTACTGCCGATCAAACTGCTGCTGAGATTCGTACCCTTGTAGACTCTGCAACTGATTCCAACGTCTTTACGGACGCTGATCACACCAAGCTTGACGGTATTGAAACTGGTGCTACCGCTGACCAAACTAAAGCAGATATTGATGCACTAAACATCAATGCTGATCAGGTTGATGGTCTTGAAGCATCACAGTTTATCCGTGCTGATGCAAGCGACAGCTACACTGGTGGCTTGTTTAACGGTGAAGAAACAATTACCGCAGGTGTCGGTAACTTCAACCTAGAAAACGGTCACTTCTGGACGTGTGGTGCTATCACTATCCCACTTCCTACTAACGGTGCTGCTGGTTTCTCCGGTCTTATTCGTGTTACTGCTGCTCCAACGTTTGCAACTGGTTGGGACTTCCCAGGTGGTGCTTATACTGCTCCAACTACGTTCCCCGCTGTTGCACCGTTCTACATTGTAGATTCTTCTACGTTCCTGCTTGGTAACTGGACGGAGGGTATTGCTTAATGAATCATGCACAATTTTGGGGTGGCGGAGGTGCTGCCCCTTATGAGATCGAGCAGAGCTTGCGGTTTAACTCGGCGGATTCGGCGTACCTGAGCAGGACTCCAGCTAGTGCGGGGAATCGCAAGACGTGGACGTGGAGCGGGTGGGTTAAATACACTGTCAAAAATAATACAAGCACATTCAACCAGCCATTGTTTTGGGCAAATAATTCTGCATCATCTGGAATTTCGTTTTCGCAAGATCCCGATACAGCGCATCGCATCTTTGTCTATAATGCTGGCTTCAATATTCAAACAACTCAATTTTTCCGTGACCCATCCTCTTGGTATCACATTGTTGCGGTTATAGACACAACTCAGGCAACTGCGTCTAACAGGACAAAACTGTACATAAATGGCGTACAAGTAACTGATCTTGCGACGGCATCATATCCCACACAAAACACAGACACAGATATTAACAACACAGTCGAACACAACATTGGCAAACAAATTGGACAGTCTCGCTATCTCGACGCTTACCTATCCGAGGTCAACTTCATCGACGGCTCTGCCCTTGATCCTGATCAATTTGCCGAACTAGACGACAACGGTGTCTGGCGTCCTATCAAGTACGCAGGCAGCTACACCGGTAATTCGTTCTATCTGAAGTTTGCCAGCGGCGATGGCACTGATAGCAGCGGCTTGAGCAACACTTGGACCGCCAATAACTTCACCACCTCCGGCACTGGTACGGACGTGATGAGCGACACGCCGACGAAGAACTGGTGTACGTTGAATCCACTTATTGTCAACAACTCTACCTATCTTGATCCTGCTGTATTGAGTGACGGTAACTTAGTTGCTAGTCAAACAAGCGTTCCTAACAACACTTTTTGCGCTGGCACATTTAAGCTGCCATCTTCAGGTAAGTGGTACTGGGAAGTAAAACAAGACGCATTACAAACAGATGTAACCATGGGCATTGGCCGAGTTCCATGGGATCCAACAAGCGACACTTCTGCGCGCGACGCGATGTATGGCTACAAGGCTAATGGGGATAAATTCAAGCTTGGAACTGCCTCTAGCTATGGATCAAGCTGGGCAAATGGCGACATTGTAGGTGTTGCTGTTGACATGGATAACACTACTATTTCTTTCTACAAAAACGGCACAAGTCAAGGCAACGCTTTTACTGACATTGATACTGCCTATGACTATGTTCCAATGACTTGGGCAAACGATCCTAATAGAAATGTTTGGGTTTACAACTTTGGACAACGCGCCTTTGCCTACACCCCACCGACCGGCTACAAAGCACTAAACACCAGTAATTTAAGTTCGCCGGACATTGCGGATGGGTCGGAGTATTCCGATACGGTTTTGGACACTGGAGCAAACATCCTTTCCTCCGCTCAGTCAACCTTTAGCAACGGTCTGTGGTGGGTCAAGGACCGCGCCAACAGCAACCAGCACCAGTTGGTTGACTCGGTGCGGGGTGGAAACCTTAGACTTACAACGCCTTCGGAGACGACTGAAGCAGCTTATTCAGCACCCTCTGGGAACTCTGTTGCTTGGTGTTGGAATCTTGCAGCTGACCGAAGCAACGGTTTTGACATTGTTACCTATTCGGGAAACTCTGGTGTTCAGAACGTTTCGCACAATCTGAGCGAAGCGCCCGAGTTTATGATTGTGTGCAACCGCAATAGAGGCTCAGCAGCACACCGCGTCTATCACGCCGATCAGGGGCCAACGAAGGTGGGCGAACTGAACACCTCCTCAGGATTTTACGCAGACACAACCTGGAACAACACAGCTCCTACAAATTCTGTGTTCACGCTGGGCAATACGTCCATGAACCAGGCTTACAACTATGTGGCTTACTTATGGCACTCAGTCCCTGGGTATTCGTCCTTCGGCAGCTACACCGGCAACGGTAACGCTGATGGTCCGTTTGTGTACTGCGGGTTTAGACCACGGTGGATTATGTTCAAGGCCACTGGAGCAGGCTATTGGGGTATTTATGACGCAGCTAGAAATACTTACAACGCTGCCACATTAGCCTTGTATCCCAATGATTCACTTGCTGAATCAACTGATCAGCCGTTTGACTTTCTTTCAAATGGATTCAAGATCAGAGGCGCAACATCTTTTGTTAATACTAACGGTGGCACTTATATCTTCGCCGCCTTCGCTGAACATCCAACAGGCGGCTCCGGTGTTTCGCCCGCTACCGCACGATAACAACAACGAACAATTATGTCATTTCAACTTAATGGTCAGGTACTCAGACCTGGCAAGTCGTTCGTTGCGGACGGCGTGATTTACCCTACTAATTGGACCCGTGTTCTTACTCAAGAACAAAAGGATGCTATTGGCATTACTTGGGTTCCTGATCCTCCGCCGGTAGACACTCGTTTCTACTGGGACCACGATCTTCCGAAACGTCTTGAGGATGAACCCGCTGTTGATGAAAATGGTGACCCTGTTCTTAATAAGGATGGGGTTCAAATAATTAACACTGGACTCAAGACTCAATGGATCCGTCAACAAAAGGAGATTGCAGCAAGCCTGTTTGCTCCTACTGACTGGTTCATTATCCGTAAGGCTGATACTGGTATTGACGTTCCTGCTGACGTTAAACAGTACCGCGATATGGTACGCATTACTAGCGGTCTTCGGGAAGATCAAATCAAACAAACCTCTACGTTTGAAGAGTTTGTTGCTCTTGTCACTAATTCTGCTGAGGTTTATGACGAGGTTAGTCAAACGTCTAAACCAAACCCTGAGCCTCATCTAACTCCTTGGCCTACTAATCCACTTACCCCCTAAGAACAATGATTGCACTTATTCGTCCCGTTCTTATGTCGTTCCTTAATAGCGACAAAGTAAAGCGCCTTATCGTCGATATGCTCCGTAAACTTGCTGAGCAATCTGATAACACTGTTGATGACCAAGCCGTTGATTTCATCGAGCGTGGTCTCTTTGGCGGCTGATGGACTTGGGAGCACCGCCGGTACTGCCGGTTCTAAGGCTCCCTGAGCCGCCTTTACTACCCCGTCCGGTACTGGAGGTACCACGAGCTACTTTACCCACCTACAAACCGCTTGTAGTGCCTCCTAACGACCTTCGTCCACCGCCAGGTGTACGCGGTATTAACAGTGACGAGGAAAAACAAACGGAGGAGAAACCTAAACCACCCACTCCTCCTGTTCCTAAACCACCCCCAGTCCCGTCACAGGTCCGTTACGTCGATATTCCTGGTACAGATCTTACTGTACCGTTACCGAGTAACGAGATCTTGGCTACGGCTACAACGACAGCTACTGTCTCCGTTGCAGCCACCCTTACAGCTACTGCAGTATTTAAACGGACAGTGAGCGTCTTGAAACCTCTTATCAAGAAACTACTCACCCGTAAACAGAAACATGCAGACAACGAAGAACTTCATTCATGATTTCTTCAGTGAAATTGTAAAAGCTCTTGTGCTTGTATGGAGCGCAGGAGTATTGACTGCATCATACATGGGAATGCTACAGAAGATGGATCCCACGTTTGTAGCGTCACTTCTATCTGGTACTTTAGCTTCCTACGGTATCAGTCGTCCTAAAGAACAAAAGGATAAGAACCAACTATGAAATTCCTAATCTTACTGCTTTTGTTTCCACTGGGGGCAGCGGCTCAAACCGTAACTCCTCAGTTTACCCAAGGTAGTATGCAGTCTACCACCACAACTACCCAAACCATCACCGAAACTATCGCTACTGAAGTGTACGGTGGTGCATACTCATCATGGTCTGGAACAAACGTAACCCCAAGTGGGGATATAACCGATTCTTCGACTACTTGGTCCGTCACAACTGCTGGCGAACAGTTTCAACTGGAGACTGTGACACGGGCAGCCGGAGTGATCGAAACAATCGACATCACCCGAGACATAGACACTACCTCTACTACTACCTCTCTTTCTGTATTCTCTCAGTAGGACCAGCGTTAGCTGAGACTCCTACCGTTAGCAACAGTGCTAATCCTATTGCTGCTGCTACAGGTAACGTAACTAACCAAGCAGTTCAGTTCCAAAACAACGGTGCACCCAGTAGACAGCAGTTTACCGGGGGCAATTCTTGTAACGGGACAACACTGACATTCTCCCCATTTTACATGGGTAATGACACGTTGCCAACTGGCTACACTCGTAATAATAACTATGGCGCACAGCTTAACTTCTCCGTTCCTTTGGATGGTGGGATGATTGAGCAGTGTAAAGCTATTGCTAAACGTCACGAAGAAAAGCTACGGCTTGATTATGAGCTTGTAAGAGCTTTAAAATGTACCGAGATCATGAAGGCTGGATTTACTTTCCGTCCTGGGTCTCGTGTAGAGGTACTGTGTCACGACATCGTACCAATTGTGTCTTTGACAAATGAAGAAAAAAGCAACTGAGGATCAGTTTAACGAGCTTCACAACCTCGTCACATCTGAATTCCTCGCACGTATTAAATCTGGTGAAGCCACGACACAAGATCTCAAAGCAGCTTGTGACTGGCTAGCCAAGAATGACATCAGCGGTGTTGCATATGAGGGCAACCCGCTAGATAAACTGGCGACAGTTATGCCCAAGATTGACCCTGAAATGGTACAGCGGAGATTGTATGGCTCAAAGCACGTCTGATTACTACAAATCTAACCCAGAAGCTGCGGCTAAACGCCGGAAACAGCAACGTGCGTACAACAAAACTAATAAAGGTCTGAAGATCCGGACTGCTGCTAACAAACTTAACCATAAACTTGGTACTTATGGCAATGGTGATGGTAAAGATGCTTCTCACACCGGTAAAAACACTGGTAAACTGGAAACACCTTCGTCTAACCGCCGTAGACCCAGAACTGGTAAGAAGTACGCATGACCCCGCTGTTGCCTACCCCTGATCACTACATTTACAACCTCATAACCATGACGAGTCCTGAAGCCAAACGGATGTGGCGTAGAGCCATTAAGGAACACTTCAACTGTCAATGCGTTTATTGTGGAGAACATTATGAATTACATGAACTTACTTTGGATCACGTTGTGCCTCGCTTTGTTGGGGGACAAACGATTACAAGAAACTTGGTTCCATCCTGCCGGAAATGTAATCAAGAAAAGGGGACAAGCAACTGGTTATCCTGGATGCGAGCTACGTTTGGCTGCAATCCGGGTAGAGAACAAATGATTTTATCGCACATTAAATAATGCCAAAAGAATATATGCATCTGGGAGAAGTTCCAGATTCTGTTTTTCAACAACAACTGTTTGATTATTTACAACGGAAAGAGGATAACCCAGATGCTAAACGGGTTTCTGCCCAGTTTGAATATAATGGTACAAAATATACCTTTCAACGAGCCCGTAGTTCTTCTGGTTTTCAAATTAAACGTTCTAGTGAACGTGTTCAAAAAGAAGCTAAACGTCGTGTAGCAGAAAACAAACAAACTGTTAAACTGTCGTCTGCTGAACAGATGATGGTTGACAATATTTATGATGAAGCTTCAAAACGGAATTTAGACGTTGATCACGTTTATCCCGTTTCCAAAGGCGGACCTACTAATGCTCCGTGGAATTTAAAACTGATGCAATCTGACTTAAACAGTGCTAAAGGCGCTCAAGTTGGTGGCAATTGGCAGTATGAGCCTTTGATGCAAGCTGTAGATCAGGTTCGTCAGTTAGTAAATAAATTAAATAAACCTACAGCACGGTTTAGAGCCGGTTCACCAATGGGTATTGATCTTATTGGTGGTCCAATGACAGATATTATGCCACCCTCACAAGAGGGTTACGGTCCTGGCGGTATTATCCGCACTATTCCTACTGCACACGAACGACTTTAACACCCTATGTCCGAAGTTTTAGCTGCCCTACAGGGCGATTTTAAAGTATTTTTACAAGCACTGTGGGCGCAGCTAGACCTGCCTGAACCTACCAGAGCACAATATGCCATTGCCGACTATCTGCAACACGGACCCAAGCGACTACAGATCCAGGCGTTTCGTGGTGTCGGTAAAAGTTGGATTACTGGCGCTTTTGTGCTCTGGACTTTATTCAATAACCCCGAAAAGAAGATCATGATTATCTCCGCTTCTAAGGAGCGGGCAGATAACATGAGTATCTTCCTTCAAAAACTTATCATTGAGACACCTTGGCTTAAACACCTGCAGCCTAAGTCGGATGACGCCCGTTGGAGCCGGATTAGCTTCGATGTTAACTGCTCACCGTCACAGGCTCCGTCCGTCAAAAGTGTCGGCATTACGGGTCAGCTGACTGGTAGCCGTGCCGACCTGATGATCCTTGATGACGTGGAGGTGCCTGGCAACTCTATGACGGAGATGATGCGTGAGAAATTGCTTCAACTCTGTACGGAGGCTGAGTCAATTCTCACACCAAAGGAGGACTCCAGGATCATGTACCTGGGTACCCCTCAGACCACTTTTACCATCTATCGTAAACTTGCAGAACGTAATTACCGCCCCTTTGTTTGGCCAGCTCGTGTTCCTCGTAAGTTTGCTAACTACGAAGGACTGATCGCTCCACAGCTCCAGGAAGACGTAGATATGGGTGCTAAACCCTGGAGTGTAACTGACCCTGACCGTTTTAGCCATGAAGATCTTCTCGAACGTGAAGCAGCAATGGGACGCAGCAACTTTATGCTGCAGTTCATGCTTGACACAAGCCTCAGCGATGCTGAGAAATTCCCACTCAAGATGGCTGATCTTATCGTCACCAGTGTTAATCCTAAGTCCGCTCCTGATGATATCATCTGGTGCAGCGACCCTAGAAACGTCATCAAAGAACTTCCGACTGTTGGGTTACCTGGAGACTATTTCTATGGTCCAATGCAGATCCAAGGGGAGTGGGGAGCATATCAAGAAACAATTTGCTCAGTTGACCCGTCGGGTCGAGGAACTGATGAGACAGCAGCAGCTTATATCTCCCAGCGAAACGGTTACTTGTACCTGCATGAGGTGCGAGCTTACCGAGACGGTTACTCAGACAACACGCTCCTGGACATTCTAAAAGGATGTAAAAAGTTTAACGTTACCAAGCTTGTCGTTGAGACTAACTTTGGTGACGGTCTTGTGGCTGAGCTATTCAAGAAACACCTACAACAGACAAACCAAGGTATTGACGTAGAAGAGGTACGAGCTAATGTCCGTAAAGAAGAGCGTATTATTGATGCCCTTGAGCCTATCCTTAATCAACACCGCCTTGTTGTTGATCGTAATGTCATCGACTGGGACTACAACTCAAATAAAGACGACGCTCCAGAAAAACGTCTCCTCTATATGCTCTTCTATCAGATGAGTAGAATGTGTCGGGAGAAAGGTGCGGTTAGACACGATGACCGGCTTGACGCACTTGCACAAGGCGTTAAATACTTTACCGACGCCATGTCTATCTCGGCACAAGAGGTAATAAAACAGCGTAAACGTGACGACTGGAACGACCTACTAGAAGCCTTTATAGAAGACCCACAACAAGCAACAGATCACCTTGTTTTAGGGTTTACATTAGACCAAAGAAGACAAGCAAGGGGTAATTCTAAAAGCCAGTCACCGACTTGGATTTAAGAGGTCCCTGACTTATACAGGAAGAAGGGTGGACTTCCTGTAGTGGGGAGACGTAAAACTCTCCCCCTTTACTACAGAAACAAGACGACCAATTCTACTGACTCTTCTTACTGTTAATCCACCGACTGAATCAAAGACGCTTTTACTACTGTATGTCCACCTCCCACCACACCGTACAGCTAGTCCATCACACCAACAAAGGTGATGAACTTGTAGCCTATATGGCACGGGTATCTAACCCAGCTAATCAGAACAACACTAAGACAAGTGCTCGTCTTATTAGCTATTTGATTGAACATAAACACTGGTCACCGTTTGAGATGGTGAACATGTGTGTAGAAATCGAGACTACTCGGTCAGTAGCAGCACAAATACTCCGTCACAGATCCTTCTCCTTTCAAGAGTTTAGCCAGCGTTATGCCGACGCATCATTGCTTGGTACCGGCGTTGTACCGGAACTACGTCTGCAAGACCCGGTTAACCGCCAGAACAGCATTGAGGTAGAAGAAGAAGACCTCTTTTTAAAACAAGAAATAAAGCAGCTTTACAAGCATTCGGAACAGATCTACCGTAAGCTGTTGGAAGCAGGAGTAGCAAAGGAGTGTGCAAGAGATGTTCTACCCCTCAGCACCCCTACTCGAATGTACATGAACGGTACCTTGCGGTCTTGGATCCATTATTGTGACCTAAGATGCGCCAATGGAACGCAAAAGGAGCACAAACTCATTGCAGATCAAGCTAAACAGCTCATTGCAATGTGTTTTCCTGCTTGTTATGCAGCGGTCTGGGCATGATACGGGTCTTTTTACTGGTGTTAGCGGTGTTCGTCGGTATTGAACTGGCTCATACTGGCTATCACTGGGATAACTGTCCTAAACCTAGAATTTTTGACAGAAATTTGTAAACCCATATACTACGTGGTGGCACGGACGCTTCCCCCATAGGGGTACCCGTGTCACGCGCAGGGATGCACCGGTCCCCGCCAGTGCTCGCCCGTTGTAACCCGTGCATAGCTGCGCGTAACCGGCGCTCAGCCGCGTCCTACCGGCTCCAAACCGGCTCAACACCGTGCCAAACCGGCTGCGGCAGCTGCATTTCTGCCTATCTGTCGGCGTTCGATCAGTGTAATTTATGTCAACGATAAGCAACGGTTATAAGCCAGTCATACCAACGGATCTGACCCAGCCAATCACAGTGATAAGCAGATCTTATGGGGATTGCTGCCCCAAACCGCCTCGTGACGGTCTATCATGACTGAGATGACTGATTGAAGGTCTTGATCTCGACTCTCCCTGTTAAGGGGGAGGAGAGTCTCGATCTTCAACCATCAGTCACTCCCACCGAACCTTGACAACTGCATAAGCACACCGCTTCCAGAGCAACTGGTAGACAGCGACGACCGGCATGGGTTCTTGACCGGGAGGTGTGGTAGACACAGACAGCGGAGCCACACGCTTTGTTTGCTCATGGCACAGCGCAGCGCCTCCTGCGCCTTACAAGTATGCTCAAGGCACACCACCTGCACCCTGCACCGACAGGCTGCCCGTTTGAGTCGGGCTGTACGGTCTTGCTGCTCCATCAAGGACGCAGCTCACTGTTCACTTTACTTTGCTTCACATGTTCTTCAACATCCAACCTCGTACCTCTGACGCTGTTGCTTGCCTTCAGGTCTCGCCTGTCCTCGGCGTTGTCCTCGTTGAGTTTGCCAACGGTTACAGCTACGAATACACTGGCGTTAGCCGTCGTGCTATCGCTAACCTGATGCTCAACCCTAACATGAGCCTTGGGTTCTGGGTTAACCAGAACTGCATCCGCCCTGAGCGGACTGCCTGCCTGACCCTCGTCTGAGTGTCTCGTTACACTCGACTGATGTAGGTTACACTGAGGGCATCCGTGCCCTCTCTGTAGCTGACATGCTACACATGTTCACTTGCTTACATACACACATGACTGCAACTGTCTCCGCATCTGCCCAAGCTCGCTACGAGCTGTGGTACGACAGCAAGGACGCAGACACACAGGCTCTCATCGACGAGATCCACGAGTCCACCTCGTACATCATTGACGAGGATGAGTATGATGCATTCATCTCCATGCTTGACGCTGACCTGAACATCACCACTGCTGAGCAGTTCTGTGAAGCATTCTCAGGTGAGTGGATGGGTGTCGGTGATAGCGTCACCAGTGAGTTCACCGAAGAACTCATTGATGATTGCTACTCTCACGAGATTGCATCAATGCCTAGCTTCCTGCAGAATGCTATTGATTACCAACTCGTTTGGTATCAGTCAATGCGTTATGACTACTACGATCTGGAGTTCAAAGGTAACACTTACTTCTTCAATCGTAACGTCTGATAGTTACACTTAGGCATCGCATCTTGCGTTGCTTTTCTGTAGCTCTCATGCTACGTGTTCACTTAAAACTAACATGGAGTATCAAATCAACTACACCAATGGGCGTGACATATGCGCCACTGAGTACATCACTGCACGTTCACACATGGAGGCATGGTCGAAGGGATCTGCCCAAGCACAAGGACGTGAGCGTGTACATAGTGTGTACCCAATGACTAACATTTTTAAGGAGTTTAACTAATGACACAAACACAGATCAACAACGGCATTGCTTACGCATTCATGTGGCTTGCTGAACTAAATCCTGATTTGTATGATTATTGGGTTAACACTCTTTACACTGTAGAGGGTGACTTTGTAGAGAGTATGTGGAGTTTAGCCACCCTTAATAAAATGGGTGACGATGTGATGTTTAACTGGAAAATTACTAACTGAACTAATGCCTGAAACTAACATCATCCTCGCAGTTATCGGCTGCGTTGGTCTACTCTCTACCCTTGCTGTTTACTCCCGAGCTAACAATGCTAACGCCCGCTTTGAACGCCGACTCATGCGACAGCGACACGTTGTCGATGTGGCACATGGGGATGAGTGATGCCATGCATATGCTTGACCTACCCTGGCAAGCTACCATTAACAAGACGCACCAAGGACATGATACTTGGGTGCGTTACTTTCTCGATTACGTTGAGGTATTGAATGACTAGATCTCGTGAATGGCTGCTACTTAACGCAGTCGAATGCTGGCTACATTACTATAGCTCACCCAACACACCTACGGTTGAGCAGTATAAACAACTGCAAGCAGAGTTCCATGATGCATACATGGCTACTCTGAACAAGGACGCAGACACACCTGAACCTAAACCCTCTCGCAAACGTACAAAGAATGATTCACAATCATCCGCCGAAACTGTATGAAGTAACGCTAAGTTCAGGCACTATGCATCTATTAGCGCCCGATTCTGAGTCAGCCGCATGGATGGCTCTAGAATTGTCCCATGAACG
>Ga0222715_10001015_pt1 | contig 27650 bp, 22 predicted proteins | sample C33_9DmetaG_FD_165056 | JGI IMG/M metagenome (GOLD analysis project Ga0222715, IMG submission 165056) | Estuarine water microbial communities from San Francisco Bay, California, United States - C33_9D | ecosystem: Environmental > Aquatic > Marine > Unclassified | place: USA: California...
TCAAGTATTAGTTTTGGTTCAGACCCTGAGTTGTTTTCTGCGGCATGAATACGGAGTGTTGCATCACCTGTAGCGGCTTCTACGTCTAGGTTTGAACTAGGCGACGACGAACCTATCCCAACTCGTCCCGAGCTGTCCTTAACAACAATCTCACCTGCTGTCGCTGGCAATGTTAGCTGCAGGTCACTACCTACAGCTGCGGGGACATCCAGTTCAACCGAACCAGACGTTGCCCCGTTTAATTTAATAGGCATCAGCTTGCTCCTCCTTCTAGTGCTGTAAGTCGAGCCTCAAGGGAGGCGTTTTGTGTTTCTAGGGATTCGATACGTTCCATTGCCTCTTGAAGTGCTTTGACAGCCTTCATATAAAGCACGGAGTAGTTGACGGATTTAGTGACAGTGCCAAGATCAATACCTTCTTCGTCGCGGTCAGTAGTTTCATAGACAAGGCCAGGTGATACGGCCTCGGCCTCTTGGGCGATAACGCCTATTTGAGTGTGTGTTTGACCTTCAATAAAGTTGTAGTTACGAACTCGAAGCCCCTTAATGTCATCCCACTGGGAGTTTGCATCAACGATGTTTTCTTTTAGCTTAACGTCAGAAAGAGAACCGTAGGAGTTGTTGGTGTTTACAACGTTGCCATTAGTCCAAACTGTGTAACTAACTGTACCCGCAATACCTGTTGACGAATGAGAACCGTAATACATCCTGACTGACGTACCCGCAGAGGCTTCAGACATTGCACCAATGACGTTTTGAGCCGATGCAAAGAAAGAAGTTCCGTTACTTGCAATTTGCAGCCGTTTGACGGCATTGGTATAGAACCCCAAATCAGTTGATTCGTAGCCGAGATATGCTTGAGAATTAACGCTATTGGCTAATTGTAGATATACATTGGCTGAACCACTTTTAAAGTAGGCAGTGGTTTGTTCTGAACCAAGAGCATGAACAGAAAAAGTAGCTGGTGGTGAAGAGAACCCAACACCTAGCCGACCCGAGCTGTCGATTCGCATTTTTTCCGACGCACCACCTGCTGACCAAGTGTGGTAATTGGCTTGGTTTATGCTGCCAATATATGCAGAAGTAGATCTGTTGTAGTGAAGGGTTAAATTTGTTCCGGCAGTATCTCCTGGGCCAAATTCAAAACCTTCTGCACCCCCGTTTGATACGGATAAAGGTCTAATTGGGCTCGAGGTGCCAATCCCTACACGGCCCGAGCTGTCGATTCGGGCTTTTTCTCCGCCATTAACTTGGAATAAAACTGGATTATTAGCAGAACTACCAAATTTTGCATCCCCATTATTTCCAAAGAATCCAGCATTAGCAGAGTTTTGAATATAACTTCCTGCTGCAACAGTCACAGGCGTTGCGGCAAGACCTCCATTCGCGATTGTTCCATCGCTTAGGATGCGCATCCGCTCGGTGTTGTTTGTGCCAAGCGACATAAAGCTATTCTCTTTATTCCATATATAAGTGTCATTGCCATCCTGGTTAATAATTAAACCATCTGAACTTGATGAACCAGAAGTGGAATTTGTAATATGAATTGTTGCTCCAGCTATGCTGCTATTAACATGTAAAAGATTTGTAGGCGACGACGTTCCAATTCCCAATCCCGTGTTATTTACCGTTACCCTATCCGTCCCACCAGTAACAATCTTGACTTCATCTGTTCCGTAGACCAGACCTGTATCAGTATCTGTTCCTGTAATACTTGGTTGTGCGGTTGTATTAGTACCGTTAATTTTAATAGTCATAATTAAACAATCACCCAGTTAGATCCAGAAGGTACGGTTACAGTTGCACCGCTATTGACCGTCAACGGTCCAGCACTGACTACATTTTTACCAGTACCAATTGTGTACGATTGCGTGATCGTGTTGTCATGCTCAACAGCCCACGTATCACTACCACCACCTGTTGCACCACCGCCGACACTTGACCATGAAGATCCTGTGTAGCCTTCAAACTGACCAACATCAGTATTAAAACGAATAAAACCAGCTGAAGGAGATGCATCACGTTGGGCTTGAGTACCTGCTGGTAACTGAGCAGATGCTGTACTAGCTGTTATTTGTAGCTTCTCAGTATCAAGCTCTTGAATTGCAGTCTGTACGTTAGTACCAGATAGATTACCTGCTGCCGTAAAAGAGATATTGATAGCTTCTCCTGGGACGTAAGCAGTAACCCAAGCAGAACCTGTGTACAACCTCATCACGTCAGACGTTGTGTTGAAATACAAGTCGCCAGCGGTCAGGGCATCGCCGTCATTGTCAGTAGTGGGATCAGATGCCTTAGCACCAAGATAGGTATCGTCAAAGTTATCGAAAGCAGCTAATGCAGAAGCTGCAGATGAAGCCGCTGCAGTTGCACTGTTAGACGAGTTTGTTGCACTAGTAGCTGCATTACTCTCAGAGTTAGCTGCTTGACTGGCACTAGTTGCAGAAGCACTAGCACTGTTAGAAGAGTTAGTTGCTTGAATAGCTGCAGCAGTAGCGCTAGCAGCTGCATTAGTTGCCTGTGTAGATGCCGTGGTTGCTGACCCAGCAGATGCGGTAGCACTAGTAGCGGATGCAGTTGCACTGTTGGCAGAAGCAGTCGCTGAGGTAGCACTAGCTGTAGCACTAGTTGCTGAGTTACTAGCTTGAGTGGAGGATGTAGTAGCACTAGAAGCTGCGTTAGTTTCTGATGTACCTGCATTCGTTTCAGACGTAGCAGCTGCCGCAGCAGAAGCAGCCGCTGCATCAACCTGAGCTTGATGTGTAGTAATTAGCCCATCTACATAACCACGCGTACTAGCGTCAGTAGCTGCAGTTGGAGTGCCAACGTTAATGATTTTTTGATTGCTCATATTGAGCTGACCAACCATTGTGCCACCTAAAGCACTTAATGCATTATTTTCAGTTTCCTGGGAAACATACAATACTTGGTCAAAGTTAGCATTAAGATCTTGTGCCTTAATAGCTGATCCAGCAAAGAAAGTCGCAGCAGTAGTGTCGTTTGCAGTATCACGAAAGATAATGATACTTGCACCAGAGGCAGGAGCTGTGTTGAAGGCAACTGTTGTTGCATTGGGAATTGTAAATGCTGTAGTAACAGCGCCATCAATAGAGGCTTTAATATCCTCTTGGCCTAAATATTCAAATGTAAACGAATAGTTCGTTGTCGAACCATCTCCTGTGTATGTATTTTGAGTAGTTGCCATTACGTTTTAGTAACCAAAAGTTTCTCTTGTATACTTCAAATATGATTCGGCTCTTTCCTGTTTGCCTCGTCTTAAATAGTCTTGAGTCCTAGCTTTAACATATTGCCTACGTTCAATATCGGTAAAGTGAATTGAATCAGTAGTAGCATCGCCTATAGCATCTCGTAGTTCGTCATCAAGACGAAGATGAATACTTTCAAAATTCTTAGTATCAGGATTCAGTGCTTCTGTAGAGTTAAGAGCATCCTTAAACCTATTTCTAAAACCTTGACCACCGCCTTCAGTATCGTTCATAACACGCCTAATACCATCAAGCCACCTTCCCTGTTTACCCATGATGCTGAGAATATCAGACTGCTCCACATTATCTAGTGGTTCGCCCTTACCATTTGTACGCAAGGCAGCAGTAGCGTCATACTCAATATCAATAAGGAACTGTTTTTCAGGACTAATTTTTCCGCTTTCTTTCCATGGCGTATAGACATTCTTAAAACGTGTAAAGATATCCTCTGTACCGTTTACTTCTTTGCCATCAATCCAGTCGTACTTAGCTGGAAGAAGTCCTTTGGCACCAGGAAGGCGGTTCATAATCATACCTTTGAGGTCGTTATTGATTTGATTAAGACCAGGATCCATGATTCTGCCGATTTCAGCCATCTGACTAGAACCTCGTACAGTTGATGATGTGATGAATGCAGAAGCCCAACGATTAAAAGCACCTATATCACCGCGTGCTACATCTAGAAACGGCTCAACACCAGCCATATAAGTCTTGTCTGCAAAAGAAGCAGCAAAGACAAAACCTAGCTTTTTAAAAAGTTCACCAACACCTTGAGGTTCAAGAACATCAAAGTTGTCTCCAATAGTACCTACTAGACTTAAAAAATTAGTAACTGGACCCAAGCCTTCAAAGCTATACCACTTGTCATCAAGACCACGTATTGAATTAGGCTGCCAACCACTCTCTCTTCTTGTCTTTTGAACTTGACGATTGTAATGACCAACCCCATGCAATCGATCATCTAAGAACAAACCGATAGCAGAAGCTGTAACTAAACCACCTAACGCCTTTCTTCCAAGAATATCTGCACGCAGTTCATTGTACTTGCCTTTAGCAACGAACGGGTCAGATACATCGACTCCTCTTTGTCTAAGGATGTCAAGAACTTTTCCTGTCTCCATATCGTCAAATGATTTACTAAAGACATTCATATCTTTAACAAACATACCCAACAGAGGATCTATAGGACTATAAGTTAATGTATACTGAAGCTCATTAAGCGGTGTTTTGGTAAACAAAAAGAATGGCTTCAACACAGGCATCTTACGAATAAGACCAGAGATAGCATCATTGGCATCGTTGTCTAAATTAAAAGACAACTCACCTGCTGCTCTTTGTACAGACTTATCAGTAATGATTCCATTTTCATTAAACATTTCTGCAAAAGCATCAGCAGCTAAGTCTTCTGCTGCCTTGGGATCAAACTCAACAGTGCCATTCTTAGTAAATTTATCGAAGGCTCTACCTTTGGCTTCAAAGTTAGCTGTCATAGATTGGACAAAACCATCCATTGCTTGCATTGATCTTGTACCAAAGCGCAACCAAGGATGATTAGCCAAATCATTCATTGCATTGATATTTTCCATCAACATTTGAGGACCAAAATCACCGACATCAGCCTTGGCTTGTGCAAATGCAGTAAGAACATCTAGTTGTCCTTGATTTTTAAGCCCAATGTCATCACGTACTGCCATTACGTTTGGATCAAGTGCTGATCTTTTGTAGATCTGTTTGGCATAATCCAAGCTGCCGGTAATACTCTGGAGCATATTGCTGTATTGGTACATTCCTCTACGCAATGTACGCTTATCTCCAGTAACCAAAAATCCTGCAAATTGCCTCAGTGGTTTTTCAACTAACAAATGACTACCTGAAATACCAGCCTTGATGGGAGTTGCAGCAGCACTCAGCGTAGAGTTATAGACATTTGCATAGAAAGCCTGGTTAATAACAGAAGGAATCTCAGGCTGAAGATCGATAAATGCCTTATTAAAGATTGATGTAGATTGCTTAACGTAATTGTTTAAAGCACTAATTGTATTAACATTGCCATCAGTCAACTCATAAGCCATGAAAAGCGGAGTAAGAATTTCTGGATTACTATCTTTAAGTTCACGTAAAACATTTGTCGTTTCGGCTGCTTCCTGTTTGAAGCGTTCAATAGCAGCAAGCGTCTTATTACTTTCGTCTTTGATTAAATTTTCTACGCGCTTAGCGGTAGCCTTATCAAATGCGTTAGAACCTGGAACAGTTACTCTATTCCAAAGATTGAGCATATTCAGAGCACGACCACGAACATAGGAAGTCATACCCTTCTGAGCCATAAGAAATTCAACACGATCAAGGATCTGTTCTTGTGCGCGTTGGATGGATCCGGAACCTTCTGTAAGCCGCATTCCCTGCGCCATATCGCTGACCTGACCACCTAGTGATGTAGCTATATAGCCCTTAGCTATAGCCTCATCCATATTGATGAAGTCGTCCATGTACTTTTTAATAGCACCCATGACGCCAGAATAGGCTTCATCAGTTAATTCAGGTGTCCCCGTAGAAACATTTCTACCTTGATAGATAGATCCAGGTCTAATAGATCTTTGAAGCTCCTCAAGATCCATTTCATAGAAATCGTTGGCATATTTTGCACCAACGTCTTGTATCTGTTTGAATGTTAGGTATCTGGTATCGTCAAGTCGGTAACCATATTCACCGGCATCTTTTAAAGTTTCAGCAAGACCACTAATAATAATCTTTGCATTTTGACTAGACTCATTGACAAACTTAATAGCAGCATCAGACATGGTACTGCCGACACGTCCATAAGTAGTGCCTAAGTCATTTTCAATACGTGCAGCGTCAATTGAAGCTCCCACGATACCTAGATTATCGACAGACCTAATACCCTGTTCTTGATAACCATAAGCATCGTGATAACCCAAGATAGGCTCATTAGGATTATATGAATTTTGGAAGTTATAAACTCCTAATTCATCCAATGCCTCTTGACGCTTAGCAGCTGAACGCTCAATTAAATCTTCGGGAGTCTTATCTATCTCGACATTAGAATCAAACCAAGTTTTAGCTTTTTCATTTTCAGGTACGAAATTTACACTTTTATGAGCGCCACGAACACGTTTGATTAGGCTAGACAGGCCCACAACCATATCCATGCCGACACCTAAATAAGCACCTTCAAAGACATTCTTACCACGTTTAACATCTGGACTGTCGCTGTCTAAAGTGGCAAGATCATTGGGAATCCACCCAAACTTCCTTGGATACGTTTTTTTCAGAAAGCCAGCTAGGTTGTCATCTGTCTCACTTAAGTTAAGTGTATTGTCAACAAAGGCACCTGCACCAGCTCCAAAAGCTGTAGAGCCAAGCCATTTAACGAACGGATCGCTAAGAACTTTTAATGGTCCAACATTTTTGACCTTTGCAGCTTGTGCTGCTAATCCAGCATTGCCAGCTCCACCTAAAGCCATTGTAGGTAATACAACAGAAGAGATCTCTCTGACAGTTTGAGTTACTTCATCTTCAAACTCAGGTGCTTGTTGGATATCTACGCCTGGAATAAGGTCAAGAGTACCTCTAACAAAATCTCCCAAACCCATACCAGCAGCTAAACCTGCTTTGACATTCTCAGGGAGGTATTGATTTAAAATTGGATTGCCAACATCTAAACCATCAGAGCCACTTTTTGGTTGAGGTGGTTGTTGTTTGGTAGGTTGCTGTGTAGAAGTATTGGAAACCTGCTGTGGGGGAGCGGGTGCAGTCGCCTGAGTCTGCTGTTCGGTTGCAGCAATATCTGCATCTAGTCTTTGGAGTTTCTCTTCTGCTGCTTGCAGCTCAGCTTCCCACTGCGTGCGTTGCTCAATACTTTCAAAGCCACCTTCTAGTAATTCATCTTCATTCATAATTATTTAAGACCATATCGACGGGCAGCTTGTTCTCTATGTGGACCCATTTCAGATACACCAATATTGGGAGATGTATTAAAACTGTCTACTCCATCTCTATTTGCCTTAGGATTACCAGCTAATACAGTGGTATAAAGGTCTAATAGTGAAGCACCTTGCGTAGACATACCTACACCTTCAAATCTATCTTTTAGGAATGCTGCGACAGAAAGCAGTTGGTTCCTAAATGACATACCTTCTACAACTCCATACGTGGCACGTTCCTCAGGACCGAACTGAATAAGTCCCATATAATTGCCACCATCACCGCCCCATTGATTAGGACTATATGTGCCAGCTGTTTCGTAGCCAATAATAGTAGCCAAATCAAGTGCGTTAATACCTAGTTCATTAGAAACTTCCAGAAGAGCTTGTGTATCATCTTCAGGGGCTTCTCCTACACCAGTCATGACAGCTTGATCCGGTCTCAGTGAATCTCTGATTGCATAACTATTTCTGTTTTCAAATTCATTAATCTGCTGCTGAAGAGTTCTAAGCTTCTGCTCGTTAGTAGTTAAATTACTAGTAAATGAAAATCTCTGATTTGCAGACCATGCGCTTTGAATTTCTGCATAAGTCTGACTTAGTTCTACTGGTTCGATAGTGTCACTCACCTCCGCGATTTTTTGTTGTACTTCGTATTGCGTTAAATTTGTTGATCCGGCAATAGCAGCTAAAACTTCACTTTTACCTGTCCTAGCTAATTCCTCAGAGGCAGAAGCTAAAGATTGCTCACCAATGACTGATAACCAGTTTTCCGGCTTTTTCTGTTGAACAGGTGTTAGTTTTCTCCATGATCTAATCTTTTGTTGAATGACACGTTGAGCAACGGTAGAGTCATCCATTGCCTTGTTGTAAGCAGCAATGCCGTCATTAGTCAGCGCACCGTTAGCTTGAAGTTTAGTAAGTGAATCTTTAGCAGCTTGATCACCAATTATATTGAGGACTGTTTTTGGATCTTCACCGACAAGAACTGCATCCATAAATGCCTTCCTGAATATCTTGACCTGTTCACCTACATACCAATTAAATTGATCAGACTGAGCACCGGCTTCCTTATAGTTTAAGTCTTTAAGCTCTTTAATAGAGCCTACAATCCTTTCCTTAAGATACTTATTTATGTTCTTATACTCGTCAGAATTGCGAGCCTTATCAAAGTCACGAGCCGGGCCAATGAATTGATCATACACAACTTTGGGAGGATTGACTCTGTTCAGTTCAGCAACACTTAAAGTTTGATTTAATCTCGCTTGCTCTAAGATTTCTATCATGACAGGAACAAGCCTGGACTCTGCTGTCTGTCTCTTATAGAAATTGTCGTTACTAGTGTCACGACCAGGGCCACCATAAACCTGATCACCGTATGCTGCTAATTCACGGAAATCTGCAGTTGAAAAAAGACCATCATCGTCTTGTAGCTCCTGCGCCTTTGCGTTCATTGCCATCCGAGTTTTCAGCTGTCTAGCCTCCTCCTCTAAAGCGATCTGCTTAACTGCATCAGTTTTCCTATCTTGTAAGGCAGCTTCAATAGCAGCCGCAGCCTCGAAATAACCACCCTTTCCAATAGATACTGTCTGACCATTCCGATAAAAAGGAGCATCTCTTAATGCAGACAATTCTTGTGCATTTAACTTAGGGATTAAATAACTAACAGCTTCATTGATTGCATTAGGTCTAGGGTCGTTAGACACTCTTGCCATAACTGCAGAGCCATTGAAAACACCAGAAGAAAATGCAGCTTGGTCAATAATAGCGATACGATAGTTAGTATTTTTCTCCTGAAGCTTAGCCCTAGTCTCCCTATTAATGATGTTATCAGCTCTAGATAACGCTTGCCGGATTGTAGGATTGTAGGATTTTTCAAGAATCTCGATTCCTGGGATCCTGCCATCGATCTGTAGGGAACCCCTCATTTGAGATTCCTTAGTAGCAATTGCCTGCCGCTTTTGCTGAACACTAAGAGAAGGATCATTGGCAATTTGATCAATCTGCTGGCTATTGATTCTTGCTGTTTCCGTTAAGACGTTAGAGTTATTAATATAGTTACGATAACCACCACCTTTTACAAGATGATCATACATCGCATTAATGAACTCTTGCGACTTACCTTCTTTTAGGTAGTCCTGAACAATATTCGTTTCCTGCCAAGCTGCATTAGAAATCGAGCTATTAACACTTTGTGCATTAAGTATATCTTTATAAGACAGCTGATGTTTAAAAGCAATCTGATTAATAGCTTTTAGCTGGTTATCTTTGTTTTGCTGGACGATACCTGCAGTAATATCAAAAGCAGTCTTGGAGAAAGCAGCTAGAGTACTAAATGTATCTAATTTATTCTTGTTTTTAGCTTCCTCCTGAGCGAGGGCTCTTTGCCAATTATCTGCTGCAGAAGCTTTCTGGGCGCTGATATTTGAGCTATTAATATTACGGGCTCTTTCGCGATCATCTTGCTGAAAAGCCTGTGCTTGTTGCTGTGCTGCCAGAAAGAGTTGCTGGTTCTTTTGTAGATGGGCTTGTGCAGTACTCATCCCTTGAAGGCGTCTATTACCTTCGTTTTGGATTTTACGCACCTCATCAGGAACAATCAGCTGATTACTGGAAAAGCTACCTTCTTGTGCTGAAGATTTAAATTGTGCCATATACTTTGATTAAAAACTTGAACCTAATGTACCTAATGATCTACCAATATTTGTAAAACTAGCAGCCTGAGAAGCATTTAGGCCAAATAGACCTGTAGCCCCAGTAGCAGCAGAAGCACCTATCGAAGCAATAGTGCCGATACCGCCTACAGCCATGCCACCAATCGTTAGTGCATCACCAAAGTTAGAAAGACCAACGTTTTCCCTTTCACCCCTGTAAGAAGCTCTATTAGGTTCAGGACTGCCTTCGTACTCAGGTAGATCTACATAAGTAGGTCTGAGGAACATCTCCACATAATCCGTATCAGGATTATCATATTCAGCATAGAAAACTCTTGGATCAGTAAGCTCAGGTAGAGGTTGTGGTTCAAGCAGTATTGCAGCATCTGCATTCAGATTTGCCTGAATAAGAGAGTTCTGAATTTTTTTCCTTACAATTGCATCTCGCTCTTCAATACTCATTTTTGAAGCAGCGATCTTCATTTTATCTAGACCTAGATTTGCATCTAGTTTTGCGCTACCAAGTTCGTATTGATTGTCAGCCCTATCTCTTGCAATTTGATCTACCATATCAAGCTGTGAACTTTTCAAGTCAAAGGTATTATTAGTTCTGTCCCTATTAATCCTGTCACCAACATCAAGAAGATCGCTTTGTAAATCGAACTCATTATTTGCACGATTTTTTCGGATAGTATTCTGTGTATTGAGTAGAGAGCTCTGAAGCTCAAACTCATTATTACTACGGTCCTTTGCGATTGCCTTCTCTTGTGCAGCTATAGATTCTTGTAAGTAAAAAGCATTATTAGCTCTATCTCTAGATGCTAGGACCATAGTTTGCTCAAGAATAAGCATGTCTTTAAGCTGAGCAATACCTAAGTCAATACCTTGTTCTGCATACATCAAGCCACTAGCGATCGAAGCCCGTATAGCTCCGGATTCAGCCATCACGCCAAGTACATTCTTAGTAGAAGATCTGCCAGCAGTACCAGAAGAGCTAAGAGCACCTGCCGCTTTCATGCCAGCAATGATTGCTCTTTGAGCTTCGACCTGACTTTGCCCCTGTGCCTTGCGTCGCTCCAGTTGGAATTGAGCAATATTACTAAGGAACTTGTTCTGCAAAGATGCATCTTTAAAATTAGCTTCAACCAACTGATTACGCTTAGTGAACTCAGCATTGGTTAAAGAAGCTGTGTATTTAAAATCAGCATCTACTAACTGATCCTGCTTATTAGAACTTAGATTAGCCTTAGTACTTTCGTAGTCGTATTTTGCATCGACCAGTAGATTATTCTGTTTTGACTTAAGATTTTGTTTGTTCGAAGCGTACTGATAATCTGCAGAAGTCAGTTGATTCTGCTGGTCAAAGAAAAGGTTATCAGATTGAAATGCATAATTAATATCAGCATCAACTAATTGGTTACGCCTATCGACCTTTAGACCAGTACTATTAGCTGAGAAATCAAGAAAGGTTTGACCCTCATCAAACATAACTGCAAGAAGGTCATCCCTCTTTTTTGCGTTCTGCTCTAAACCGGCTGTATAAGCAGCCATTGAGTTAAAGCTTTTCTGCTGAGCGGCTTGCTGTACAGACTTCTGGTAGGCTTTCTGAGCAACGTCAAACTCATAATTCTGCATTTCAACAGCAGCTTCATACTGTTGAATTGCATTCGCTTCTTGAAATTGTAGATTAGCCTCATTGTCAGCAATCTGAGCATTTCGGGAATCTACTTGAAAATCATAGTTGTTTTTCCTCAGGCGTTCATTAAACCGCCACATCTCCTTGTCAGACTTAAATTGAGCGTTCTCAGCTTTACGTCTTTCGTTGTTCCTATCTGCTGCACCAAATAATCCTAGGACCATCCTTTATTTCCTCTTATAAAATCTAGGTGTATAATTGCCTTCCCACATCATTGCGTTGAGTGCGACTGGGAATGGAGTGTTGTTAAATATCCTTAGGCTGAAATTCTCTGTTCGCTGATGAATAGGTACAGTAAAGACAGACCCATTATCAAGCGGTACATCATTAGCAAGATACTGGTTTGCTTCAATTACAGGATTAGTAGTAAACCACTCCTTAATTAGAAATGAAATAGCAGAGTTAGCAGGCGGAGCAGTAGTAAATGAAATGGATGTATCGTTAATAAAGCTGAAAGCTGTTGTAGCAATGCCGTTCACAGTGACCTTAACGTCACTTCTATCTTCGTAAGCTAAGTCTTTTTTATTGAATTGATATACTGTAGTGGAGCCATCACCGATGAAATCAACTTTGTACGGAACACGACCTAGTTGATTTACCTTGAAGCTCATTGAACCAGACAAACCAACAGAGAATTTCATTCTTGCAATAGTTAGGTTTGCTGTGAAGTCAGACATCCTTTCATCTGGCCTATAGTATGTAGTAGGTAGATGTACATCAAAATTATATTTATAACCCACAATCACATCTGACGCAACGCTTGTAAGATCTTTTTGCGGTACAATAAAAAAGGGTCCAGCACCATCACTACTTCGTTCTGGAGTAATAGTGAATCCTGATTCAACAAACGAACCAGCACTAGTATTACCTTTAATAATTAATGATGGGGTTAGGTCAGAAGCATCGTTGTATGGCAAGTAACACTTACTAAGTTTGTTAGTAGAGTCATATACAACACTAGCTGCCGTTGCAAATAGGTCTATACATGGATTAACTTTCTGACCACTATTGTTGACAATAATAGCTTGTTCAGGACTCTGACTTAATGCTGTTTTCAAAAGAACAACCTGTCCTCCTTGCTTAGTGACTGCATACATATCATCAGAATCAATGGAAAGGAACTGTGTATTCCCTGGCATGACCCAACTAGTCCATGCTTCCATTAAGTTCTTTTCGCCATCAGTGTAGTATCTAAAAATATATACTTCTCTTTCTGATTGACTAGAAAGGGCAATCATAGAGTTCTGTGGACTAGCAACCAAATGATCAATATTTGGAGAAATCCACTCTTTCACGACTCGCGATAAGTCAAGCACTTGAGGGTTCATTTGCTGCCCCTTAGTGACCATACTAAAAACTCGTGAGTAGCCCGGAGTCTTACTAATGAAATTGATATTTGTACCAACATCAACTGGTAATACATTATTATCCATCTCAAAGTTAGAGATAGTTCTAATAGTAGCTAACGATGGAGTTAGAACACCACTATCTGAGAACAGCATAAACTGCTGTCGTGAAGAGAATAGAATGACGCCTTGTGCTGTTGGAATAACTGCATAGAGTCTTGTCGGCAGGATTGACGAACAACTAATATCAATAGGATCTGAATCAAGTGATGTCTGTGCTGTCTCAAAGAAGAAGTTGTAATACTTACCAGAGCGGCTCATGATTACATTATCCTTTGATAGAAAGCCAAGTCTGTTGCTATGGAAGAAAGCAGCGGAAATGGTTTCTCCTACAAAACTAGGATCACTATTGGTAGTCTGATCACCAACTAGCCTGTCGGCATAATTAATATGTTGAAAGACAAAAGTATTTAATGCTGTATTAATTAGCTCATGAGGCATTGTGGAATAATCTAAGCCAGGAGATACGCCTGGGCTAATAGTTTCTTCCCAATAACCACGACCACTCACACCATCGTCAGCAACGAACTTTGTGTAATAGTCATCAACTGACGTTATGGTATTTACAATTTTGACGATATGACCGTGGTAAGTTTCAAGAGGAAGCAATGCAACACTTGAAGCTTCATCTTGGAATGCAGTCAAACCAGCATTGGAAGCACCACCTCTAACTTGTAAAGTAAAGGAAGCTGGTGAGCCACCTACTGTACGAGAAATATTTAAACTAGATTTACCGTTCCTAGTTACTGACCAAGTACCAGTAAAGTCTGCGTTGCTAGCAGCCTGTTGTGCAGCAATGCCATTGGTAATTGCATCCTTAATATTATGACCAGACTTGTCAGTCAAAATATCGTCAAACGTAAAGTCATCAACATGTGATGTAGTCTGAAACTGAACACCTTGTAGAGTGACATAGTAATCAACTTCAGGCGCTGCAGATTCTAAGACAATGGTGCCTACAGCATTTACCTGTGTAGGAGGTATGGGCTGGGTTCCAACAACAACTTGATCATTGATGACAATAGTAGTGTCTTGAACAGTCAGTAATCTGTAGTTATTTCTGGATCCTGAAAGGTATGCAGGTGATCCAGAGGCATACGTGACAGTACAGGCAACACCGCTTAATGCATTCCAGATGAAGATGTTAGAACCTTTGATGCATCCAATATAGATTTCATCATCATCCCTATTTATGTAGAACCATTTAGCATCATCATATGTAGTACCTGTACCCAGGTTTGTTATATGCTTAAAGCCAGGTCTTTTTGTTAAACCATACGTTGCATCAGGAAAACCGTTGTAGCACTGACGGACCTGACCGGGAAGCATTTTATCATCTGATTGTTTTGATACTCCGCCAAGATAGGTAGAGATCCGTTGTGTTACTGCAGCCATTTATCTATAAAGTACGTTGTAAGGTTGATAGCTGTTATATGTATTCGTAGCGCCAGGGTGACCAAAGAATGTGTAATCTCCTTGATTACATTCGTACTCCATAGCAAGGGCTCTACTCATCCCTTCTTTTTGTTGAAGCATTTCATACTGATTAGGGTCACCTACGATTCGACTTGATACTGTCGTAGCTGCCTTATTAGTAATAAAGTCTGCAATAGGCGTAGGGATATCTACCCAGTCAAACAACCAAGTGATATCACACACTACCTTCTTAGTAAATGTATAAGTGTGTTTTGCCTTGTCGTAGAGCTTACCGCTACGCCTAATTACATTAAGCTGAGCATTAGCCGCATTCTTAGATGCGTCAATCTGCAGCATATTATTAGGAATTAGAATTTCATTATTGCTGTCAGGAAGCATGTCATAGTTAAGCTCCTTATTAAATGACCATCCTTCCGCCTGTACTTCCCGTGAGACTTCTAACAAAGTCTGATAGGCAATCGCAACGTCCGGGTTGGTTTGATCTAGGGTTGTCACAGGCGCTTGACCACATGACTGTAGTATTTGATTTACAGCTGGCAGCTCTCGCTGAGCATTCGTGGTTGGAAAAGCCATATTATTTTAAGGTTAAAAAAAAGGGCCTCCGAAGAGACCCCAAAGAGTATTTAAATCAGAATGCAGAAGGTGCAGTAGCACCGACATACAGCTCAACAGCTGCAGCAGGGTTGAGGTAATCAGCACCCATTGCAAGACGGCCAAGGATAACGTCGCCCTGATAAATCACAGAGACATCACCACTGGTGACTTGTACTTGAGGACCGATTGCTTCAACACAAGCGGCTGCTTCACGTTGGAAGATAAGACCACAAGATGTAGCAGCAACTTCTGCGGCAGTACCGTAGTCATTGTTGATTCCAGTCTGTGCAGTAGAAGCATCCTCCAAGGCAGGTCCGATGAAGTCACCGGTATTGCCAGGAGAGGTTTGGCCAGTAGTACCGCCATACTTCGTACCGTACTTACCAAGGAACGGGATGTTCATTGACTTGTAGATGTGGATACCCGCAATCTCGATGATGCCGTTACCGCCTTGCAGAGCATTGCCCTGAGCGTCACGGTTGACAAGACCATTGGAACCAACAGCTTGGATCAATTCGTAGTACTGACGTGGGTTCAGGACGGCACAGCGGCCATCACTTGAAACACCCTTTTCATCCATTGCAGCGGCTGCATCATAGAAAGAAGCAACCAATGCGGAAGAAGAGAAAGCATCAGATTCGTTGGTAGAAGATCCAACACGGATTTGAGTACCACCAGGCTCAACGAAGCCGGTTGCACTTACTGGGGATGCTGCACGAGCACCACGAGCAACTGCACGGAAGATCAAGCGGTCATACTTTTCTGCGAGGGCGTAGCCGATCTTGCGGCTGATTTCCGAACGCAGATCGTAGTGAGAAAGAGTTTCGTCAAGGTCATAAACGAAGGCTGAACTAATCAGCAGGTCGTCAACCGTGACGGTCTTCTCTGCCACAGGAGGCGCACCGTCGGAGTTACCGAGGATTGCATTTCCTGGGGTGTGATACTCAGCCTTGGTACGGCCAGTATAAATGAACTGCAATGACTTGCCGTTCTTTAGTGTACGCTTCATCACAAGATCGCGAGCGATCGTATTGTGTTGGAAGCCCTTGAACATCTCACCAGAGAAGAGCTTTAAATACAAAGCTCGCTTATCACCAGCAAGATTAGATTGACCTAGATTAACCAAACTGGTTGTCAGGTCTGAAGATTGTTGTGCCATTTAAGTTAGAGAGTTAATTATGTACGACTCTCAAAGATCTTTGAGTAATATTCAATTGTATTGTGGTCTATCCCACCGTCTAGACGACTAAGGGTATCCCTCGTAAGGGGCCGAAGCCAATAGCAATGGAGTCCTACTCTGAGGTGCTCCAAAGCCAGACCTTAGGTTTTTCCAGTCCTAAGTCCGTAACCATTCCTTGGGAGTTGTCAAGGAAAAATCAGATATTATCAAGCCTCTGAGGGGGCTCTTTAAACTGCCAGTAGAGATAATGTTTTACTTCTATAAAGATACATAGAGACAAAACAAATATGAGTCCCCACTTAACCATATTTCTTTTTAGATTTTTTCTTAGCTAGTGGCGGTAGCTGAGGTCCAGTCTTCTTCAGGAAGGTATCACGTTCATGCTTGTTATCAGTACTCTTACCTTTGTCATAGATCTTTTTGCCACGCTGTGCGCCCTTATGACCTGGCCCAATATCCATAGATTGAGCAGTAAAGTTACTATCGAATGCCTTTTGGTCTACTTTCTTTTTATGCATCAGTATTTTTTAGAGGAAGGTTTCTTTGCTGTCTTTGCTGCACGTTTAAAATTGGCTGCGGTAGGAGCACCTTTGGCTCCAGGCTTACGCATCTTCTCTCCACTGCCTCCAGCAATACGCTTCTTTTTGGCGTGGATATTCGCATACAATCCTTTATCCATCAGAAGTTATATTTCACTCCTACTTTTGTTCCGTAGCTGTTTACGTCATCGAACGCTGCAGACAGCTCACCGTAAACTGATACACGCTCAGTAGCTTTAAATGAACCACCAAATTTGCCAGTCAGCTTGGTTTCTTGCTCACCGCCATCGGGTGCAAAGATCGTGGGACCAGCTTGTACATAATAAGAACTGACATCATTACCACTTTCGTATCCGATATGAAAGTCAGTAACATGTCCACCGAAATTAGAACCGCTGAAACCAGCGTTGTTTTCTACGTTGACATAAGGACCAGCTACAGCTGGAGTTGCCAATGCAGCGGCAGAGAGAATAGCAATAATTTTTTTCATTATAAATTAAAAGGTTTGTTTAGAAATTAACGTTTGAATTTTCAAGCTTTGCCATCACCTCTTGGCGATAGGCAGGATCACGGTCATATCGTGGATCTTGCATTGCAGAGACCACTTCCGCTTGACTCTTGAAACCTTGCTTATTACTTGTCGAGGCCTTACCTTGTAGTAGATTGCCATCAACACCAACAGAATCTTTAAACTGATAGTTCAAAGCCTGCATAGCAAAGTATGCAGCACCAGCACTACCAGATTCCATTACTGAGTCATACATACTGATCTCAGATTCACTTAAATTCTGACCAGCCCACTCCAGCATTTCATTGTAGGCTTTATCACCACCAACAGAACGCTTAAGAGTCGAGACATCGCTATCACTAAGCTCTGGTTTTTGTTGTGTATTTTTATACCTAAAGTCAAGGTACATCTTTGCCAAATCTTGTGGATTAGATTGGGCAAGTTCTCTTAGAGTTTCATCAGTAAATTCATTTTGAGACTCTTCATAAAGACGATCAAATAAAGTGGGATCCGTAGATGACTCTTCGGGCTCCTGCTCCTCTGCTTTGTCTTCAGGCTCTTCAGTAGGTGTGGGCTCTTCTGGTGCTTCCCGTTCTTTAGGGTTACCCAGTTTTTTCTGGAGTGAGATATAAGCAGCTTCAAGCTCCTCAGCATTTTTGTACTTACCAGCAAGCATAGTTTCTTGCTGCTGTTCCATCTCTTCTCCAATCTGCAGAGACTCTTGTTCATCTGCATTTAGTTCTCCCTGACTATTCTCGTCAGAAAGCATAGACATTACTTCTGCCATATATTACTTATTTAAAGTGGTGGTTATTGTTGTTGTTGAGCCATTGCCATTTCCTGTGCTTGCAACTCTCCATTTTTAGAAGGGTCCATTTGAGGAGTCTTCATTGCATCGATTTGCATCTGTTGTTGCTGCATCTGCATTGCTTGTTCCTGCATCTGTTGCTGCTCTTGCTTAACTTCCTGCATGGAACGTACAAGATTAAGTACATCAATACCTTGTGCTGCTGCAAGACGCTTGATCACCTCATCAGTATTGATGAATTGGGCAATGGCTTGTGGACCTAGTGTTTGAGCAAGTACCGTCAGGAATTGACCAAGACTTTCTCTGTCTTGACCACGACCTAAAGCATTAATACCTGCAACAATTGTAGGCTTGATAATGTTCTTAGGGATCTTAGGGATCTCACCTTTACGTTGAGCATCAGCTAGTTTCCGATTAAGATACGGCACTAGGAAATCAACAGTAAGTAAAGAGAACAATCCACCAAGCTGGGATTCCAACTCAAACTGAGTCATACGAACCTCTTCAGCTGTAGTTCTTTCAGACTGACGAATATTTAGAACTAAGAAAGCTTCGCTTAATCTTCGCTCCAATGTACCTGCCATCTCATATGCAGTCCTAAAGTCAGCAGTCTTTCCAACTTGGATAACTCCTACATCATCAGGACGACCTGAAATGATTGCTCCATTCCCTGCTGAAGCCAGCGTAGAAGGCTTAGTAGTACTTGAAGGGGATAATGTAAAGACTACTTTTGCAGCCGCTGCAGAGCCTTCTACCAATGCCTGAGAAAGTCCTTCAAGTGACTTCAAATCACCAATGAATTGACCTACTCTTCCACGACCGTAGCCTTCACCATCAACAGTATTAAACCGTAGCGGGATCCAAGGATTGATGTTGACTGGAGCCTTGCCTTTTGAATCTTTCAGTACAGCACCATTAACTTCTTGGTGCCATACAAACCGATTATTGTCACGCTTGATATGTGTGTACACATCTACGTCATCATCATATGAAGACTCATCACCAGGCGGATCTTTATCTAAAAGTTCTTTAGGTAATTGATTCTGGATGAGTTGTTTTGCAATGCGTTCTTTAGTGACTATTTCAATTACTTGACCGTTACCATCCCGTTCGACGACATAACGATTCAGAGGATATACCTTAAGACCATTCTTACTCATATAGACAAGAGCATTACCAGCAACTACAAGATGTAGTAGTGCTTGGTGGACAGCAACACGATCATCAGATGCAGAGATAGATTCGAGAATGATTCGTTCTACTTTTGCAAAAGAGAGATCAAGTTCTGATTTCATCTCAGGAGGAAAGTCCTCACCGAGTTGGCTTTCGTCTAGTTGTAACTTGAAGAAACTAGTCTGTACAGGTAACAATGCCAACATCAGCTTACTTGCTAATGTCACACAACCTTTTGCACCAACTGATTGGTAAGGAGTTTTGAGTTGTTTCATACCTGACATGTATTCTTCATGTCCACGGATTAAATATGGAAGGGTAAGCTCTGATGCTTGCCGTGCTTCTTCTAGGAATTGGGAACGATCGCTAGCTAAATAGTCATACCTTGTTCTTGCTGACATTTAATTTAAATATTAAGGCCTTGAATGCGTAGTCCTGCTCTGTTAAACGAACCTTTGGTTCCTCTAGCCTGAAGCTTCGCAGCACCGGCTTTATCCTTTGCATCAGGTGCTTGTACACCAACTTGAGTTTGCCTTGTATGAGGATTAGCCTTGGCATTTAATGTATCTTTGAGCTGTTTCTGCTGCTCCTTAAAGGTGTTCTGCATATTCAATATATTATCATTATATTTCTGCTCTTGTGCTAGCCGATTAGTATTATATGTATTCTGCATATTCAGAATATTGGCAGCATACTTCTCTGCCTGCTTCTCCTGACGTGCAGTAAGTTCATTTCTTACAGCAGCAAGGTTACCTGCATACAACTGATTCTGCTGAGAATACTTCTGAGAGAATGAATCTTGCATGCTTCTCAGATCAGTTGCATATTGAGCCTGTTGTGCCTGTTGAGTGGCATTAAACTTAGCTGTCTGTTCAGCCAAAGTTGATGAATATGATTGCTGCTGTTCCAACATTTGAGCGTTGACAGCTGCCATACGCGCATCGAAACTTTGCTGTAGCTGAGCCATTGCAGCCTGTTGCTGCTGTAGTTGCTGCTGTTTAGCCGCTTTATCTGCAGCAAGCCGCTGATCTTGCTGAACAGCTGCTTGAATTTCATCGTAAAGACCACCACCACCTGGCTGATTCTTTGGACCCTTAGAGAGTTGACCCATATTGCTATTAATCCAGGAGAGAATCTGTTGATTACTCATCCCTGAATTAAGAGCTTGATAATAATCTTGGTGGCCAAAAAGATTTGAGGCGCCGTAACTAGTATTCATTACTATTAAATTAGTTTAGTTTTCTTCCATGTATTTAATGACCCATTCAACGACATCACGCTGTCCAGATCGAAACATAATTTTTGAATGCGAATCTTCTGGCGAAGGATTCACTGGTGGAAAAGCTTCTTCTAATTGATGTACTAAACCGCGAGCTTGCATGCCCACGGTCTCAAGCATATTGAGGGAGGTTGACATTACTATGTTCAAAGAATGCTGGCATCCGTGCCGACTTGGTAAAAGAAAGCTCAGGAGCTTTACCTTCGTACATCAAGCGATCACTAGAATCAAGCCAAAATTTTTTATCCAAATATTTATCAGTAGTATTAATACCTAAGGGTTGCATCACCCAATTGATAGTTGCCTTACGGAGTTTATCAAGACTAGGGCTGATATCAAGCCCCAGCTCCCGACAAACAAGACTATTGGCAGCAACGTGAATTTGCTCATCTCTACTTATATCTGCACTAACCGTTCGCATTCCAGCGTCACCATTAGCGCGCATGAATGGTAGAAGAACGAAGAAGATCGCACGCTCGGCAACCATCGCTTTGAGGATTGTGTGATCAGGATGCGAAGTCCAAGCTTCCCTGAGTTTGATAGCTTCCGATTCAGCTTTTTCGTCAACCCCGTAAGAATTGGCAATGTAACCAAGTGCCAGGTCGTGATTGATCTCGTCGGTGATGTTGGATTCCAGTAACTCCCGCGATAGTTTTGGTACGTCGGTAGCCAGTCCATCACGGATAAAATCTCCCACAGGTAGTTCCATGTGTCGCAACGCAAGAGCACGGAGTACCGTCTCTTCCGCCCCTTCCCTGCATAATCCGGCAGTCGTCTGAACTGGTGTCCATTTCCTTTTTCTGTTTAGTAGTTTCTCGTAAGGGTTCATTCTTGACAGTCACATGTAAGTTCATTGGTTAAAATATCCTCTAAATAATTCTCGACATCTTCTGCATCAAGTGCAGCATATGCATCAGTCTTATCTTGTGTATCACTCATTACTTGTAATGAATAATATAGAGAGGTTTGTGGAGACCGAAGCCACTCTTCCACGAACGCATTGTCGTAGGTCACTACATCACTCCAAGAGTTGAAGCTATAACCGTGAAGAAGTCCTGTGCGATCAAGTAATGTCATCATTCCGTCAGCCACTTGCTTATAAGCATCCCAGCCAACTTCTGAAGCAATTTCTACATCGCCATAGTTATATGTTTGTACACCAAATGTACCGCTATCACGATCAACGGTTCTGCTGATCGGCGGTGCAATCTCTGGTGTTGCAGTGAAGCCATCTAGATCTCTTGACCTATAGCTACACGATGCAGTCGGTGCAATAGCAAAAGCACGGACCATATTATATTCCCTTGCAATTGCTGCAGCTCCTTCAACACCCGAAGCAATCTCAGACACCAACTCAAAGGCTGGTGTACGCACGATTTCACCACGATTGTATTGACTCAAAGCATTACCAAATTGCCTATAAGTTATGCCGTACCTTCGTAGCAGGTTGGCAAGTCCAAGCATTCCAAGTCCGACTTGTCTGTCAACATCTGGTGAGAGGTATTCTCCGCTATCGCCAATGCCAGTTGCAGCGTGGAGGGCACACAATTCGGACATACCTTCAGCAAAAGCTCTCGTGATATTCCCGAACTCACAGGCAGATAGATTGACGTGCTGAAGCAAGCAAGTTCCGCGTGAGGGCAGGTAAACTTCCAGGCATACATTGCCTCTGATTCTGTTTCCTTCATTGTCATACTTAACTTTGTTTAGCCAGATGTCACCGGACTTGATTCCATGAAGAAGCTCTTCCTTAAACGTACAATCCTGCCACCACTCTTCAGTGATGTTGATGCATCGTTTGACCCAAGGTAGTTCCGATCTAGGAGTAGTAATAAAGTCAAGAGCATCGGCATGATTGAGCGAAATATGAAGAACAATCGCACCGTTCTTGTAAACACCACCTCTACGTAGTATTTCATTTAAGGTACTATAAATTTTACCAAAGCTTACGGGGCCAGACGCAGTAACACCTGACGGTCGCTGATGACCTTTAGGGTCAAGATTGTCTAAGTGAATAGCACAACCTGCACCGTATCTAAGAGCATGTGAAGCAAACCTCCAGCTAGCCTCAATACCATTTGGACCTTCCATTTCATTATCAACTACAAATACTGTGCAGCTGACAGGAAGCCGTCCTGTTGGATCATCAATCCAAGATTGTACCCGGCCTGTGCGGGATATTAAATTAGTCATTAAATTAAGTCATTCAAAAATGGTGGTGCATAGTTTGGTCCTTTAAGAACCTTGCCATCAGCTCTGTAAATGGGCTTACCGTCTTCTCCTAGCTTTGACATATTTGATTTGTGTACACGACGCATGGCTTCATCTAGATCCCACTCTTGAGATGCAGCCATTTGAAAGCAGACATACACCAAGTCAGCTAACTCTTTAAGTTGTTCACACTCATCCTTTAAATGGAATGCTTCATGAAACTCACTCCACTCTTCATCAATCAATGATTTTTGAGTCAACTTCTGATTCCCATTCGTCGTAAGATTGTAGGCTGCTCGGAATTGCTCCGCCTGATCCATTAACGTTTGGTGTGTTGTATAATTCATTCTCTAAGTAGTGGATTGCTTTAACAAGATCTAAGTGTTTGTTTTCTTTGTGACCAGCACGGCAAATGTACTTCACAGCACAGCCAAGATGGTAGTTAAGTTGCTGATCTCTTATGAAGTCCCAGCATTCGATGGTGCCTCTGGTGTAGTAGGCAGGTGAGTTGGCCATAGTTTTACTAGGTTGGATACGGTGTTAGCTAAAGCAAAGTTCTGACGTTGTAACGCCATAAATAATGTGATGATGTCGTCCTTACCTGCCTCCGGTAAAAGATCTTCTAGTCGTCGCAGCTTGAATGACTGCTCAACTGTCAGCTCGATAATCGGCGGCGGGGGTCCAAGGAATGACGGTGTGTTCGATTGGGTCATAGTCAGTACAGGTAAGGATTCTTGCTAGTCGTGCATTCATTAAGGCATCATCTTCTGAGAGACCTTTGTCTTCAAAAGCTTTGACTACTGTCTTCCATGTGTACCCATGCTCTTCAAACAAAGCTACTGCCCGTTTGATTCCAATACCAGGAACACCGCTGTAGCCATCAGTCTGATCACCTGCAAGTGTCTGAATAAGATGCCACTTAGCACCCTCTTCAGGTTCTACTGTGGTCAACTCTTTCATGTCATAAAGCTTGCCAGGTATCTGTTTCATATCCTTGTCAGGACTACATATAATATTATCAATATGAGCTGTTGCATAAATGCCCATAGCATCATCTGCTTCCAGTGTCGGGAGTCTGATGACTTCATAACTTTCAGCTAGTTGTGTGATAACTTTTCTGTAGCCACAAGGCTTCTTACGATTTCGATGTCCCTTGTAATCGGGATAAATTTTCTTCCTAAAATTCTTAGAGTCACTAAAGAAAAGAATTAGTTCTGGTGTGTCCCACATAAATTCATTCTTGATTTTAGTTAGGTCACGCTCTACATTCTTCAATGCTTCAGAGAACTTACTGACTACAGTAATGACATCATCACCCCAATCAATATCTTCTTCTGCTCCAGCGCAGGCTTTGTAGACTATGTAGTCTGCATCAATAAGTAGTTTCAATCCCAAAAATCCTCCCAACCTTCTGGAACATGTCGTTTATTCCAACGAGGCTTCCAGTTTTCAGCGTCAATAAAAACGTGGTATATGCCGGGCAATGGCTTTTCAGCGACAGAACAATACTTATTGGTTCGAGGATCAAATTTAAGGGTCTTTACATCAACCTTTAAAACCATACCTTCTTTCATGAAAATAAGATCAGCTTTGCCTACACAGGAGACATTCCTAAATACATCAGCACCGCGTAATAGAGCATCACGACATACAGTCAATTCCATAATGTCACCACTTCTATTGGAGTCAAACTCATCAGTGAGTCTCTGCCCATGTTTTTCCAATGACTGCTTCTGCTTCGATTGGGACTCTAAGTTTGTAATATTCTCCAGCTGCGAGGCTGCTAAATACCAAGGATGTTGAAAGGTCAGCTGCGTGTTCAGGGGAACATTCGTATTGCAATTCGTCATGTATAAATGCGAGCTGTGATGCACACAGCCCTGTTTGTTTAATAGTTTCGTTTGTAATAACCATCCACCGCTTTGCTATGACTGCGGCTGATGACTGTAAGAGCATGTTTAATGCCTTGTGTGGGCTATCAACTTTGATGTGACGCCCGTCTATTGATTTGATAAAGCCTTCCGCACTTGCCTTTTTAATCGCCTCAAGTAATTCCGAAAGTCCATCAATTGCAGAGACAAATGCTTCTCTAATTTCTTTGCCTTTCTTTTTAGCCTGAGCTTCATTTAATAAAGGGTCGTAGGACATACCAATTTTCTGATTGCCTGCTCCATAGATGAAGGCGTAGGAAATTGTTTTGATTTGTTTTCTAGAAACTCCGACCTTATCTGCATTGACTTGATGAATGTCTCCATTGAGTAAGGTGTCTCTAAAGTTGTTACTCCATCGTCCAAGGTAATGCGCGAGCATCCGAAGCTCGATGCCACTAAGATCAGCGCCAACCATAACTTGACCTGGCGTTGCTGTAAACAACTTCCTAAATTCATCATCACTTTTACACTGAGCTAAATTTGGATTACGATGAGCACATCTGTGAGTTACTGTGGCAACAGAACAGTGATGATGTATACGCTTAGCACTCGTACATAGCTTGAGCCATGCGTTGGTGCCTTCGGAGATCATCCCCAAGCTCTTCGTAATATCGAGACATTTCAGAAACTCCAAAGCAATCTGCGGTCCACCTGAGGCAGCCATCTCCTTCAGTACAATCTCGTCGATAATTGGCTTCCCAGTAGCTGTCATCTGGGTTGGTTTCCAGTGATAGTGTTCCTTTAATATCCATGCAATATGATCTCTTGAGGTGGGATTCGTTTCTTTTAAACGTGTGAATGGAGCATCTTTGACATAGCCTGTGGTCCGATTATCTCGTTTAGGAGTAAATACTGGTCCGGCAACGAAAGGATGCCTGTGACGTAATAGTTGATTAGTTTCTTCAAGTTGTTTTCTGAGAGACGATGCAAGTTCCCATGCAGCGCGTTCATCAAAGTACCATCCATGTAGTTGTTGTGTAGTTAATAATTGAGCAACTTGGTGCTCTAGTTTGACCCACTCAGGTATTTGTGGAAGTGGTCGCATAGTTTGACTGTGACGTTTACATCTTGGGCGCAGTAAGTCTCCATTTCTGGTGACCATTCCTGCCAATCTGTGCTTTTACCAAACTCACCTTTGTATTCTTTTAGCCTGTAGCCGTATGACTCCAACGAATGGCGTCCACGAAGGTGCAATGGCATGAGTGGGTTATCTATCTTCCTATCTATCTCTGCCATATCTGTGTGATAGAGCCGAGAAAGAAGCAGTGTGTCCAATACAAAAGCTTGTGGTTCAAACCACGGATACAGTTTTTTGATTATTGGAATGTCGAAACCAATCACGTTGTGACCTACTAGGACATCAGCATCTTCTAATCTTTGAATACCTCTGGTAATAGGTTCTTGATTACCTTTGTCGTTGTAAATAACTGTGGTGTCAGCCTCGCTGTCAAAGATAACAAGGCAGTGGATTTTGGTAACATCATCAAGTAGACCGTCAGTCTCTAGATCGAATACGAGCATTAGTCCAATGGTATGTTTTGTCTACAAACTGTGCTTTTCGTATAGCTTCAGCTGTAGGTGGGTTAGGTTTAAAAATCTGGTTCTTGGTCGAACACTGCTGCAATTCCTGTTTCATTAAACTTACAAGTATTAAGGTCGTATTTCAGTTGGCATGCTTCACCAACTTCGCCTGAATGGCGATTTTTAAGGACTCGCACTGTCGTAGCATCTCGTTCAGATCCGCTCTGTTGATTTCGCTCGAGTGCAATAACTGCGTCGCTAAGTTGACCAATGCTCCTACTTCCGCGCAAGCTTCTGAGCTGTACCCTTCCTCCTTCTTCATGTGATTGTCCATTAGGTGGTGTTGTTGTGTGACATACAAGGAATAAAGCAATACCTGTGCGTTCAACTAATGACCTTAGTTTTGTCATTGTTGTATCAATCATCCGACGTTCATCACCTTCAAGACCACTCAAAAGAATGGATAGGTGATCAAGAAAGATGACCTTTGTATCTAGTCCAGCCGCCATGTATTCAATGCGGTTGTAGATATGGTCAGGGTCATAGCTACCAAAACCATCAAACAAATGAAGGTTCCATTTAGCAATAGTGTTATCAAAGATCTCTGTCAGCTCGCTTCGTTGTTGCTCCCCGAGGTGTAGAGATCGTCTACTAGCGACTGACATGAGTCCGAGTGCTGTTCTTCTATTAGATTCTTCAAGCGCCAAGTAACCGCACCGCTCACCCTTGCTGAGAAGGTCAGCACATATTTCTCTGAGAATGGAACTCTTCCCCACGCCAGAGCCAGCAGTAACCGTGACAAGCTCTCCATATCTGATCCCGTGTAATAGCTTGTTGAGGCCTTCAAAGGGGTAGTCATGATCTGATGGTGGTGAAGGTGTGGTTACTATCTCTAAAAGAGTTTTGGCATCAACGATGCCGTCCGGTTGATATTGAACATGGTTGTAATTACATACTGCTCGTACTGCTTCAGTATCACCAACCTGTAATGCATCAGAGGCATCCTTGTAATCGTCTAAAAAGCCTATGAAAGTCTTGTTAGGTGGTAATACACTAGCTGCCTCTTTTGCAGCCTTCTGGCCTGCCTCATCGTTATCAAAGAATAAAACAATCTTGTCGTAATGATTGATCCATTCATAGTTTTTCTGAATGGCTTTCTTAGCTGCAGCTGCTCCATTTGGAATGGAGACCACAGGCCAAGGTTGACATTCATAGATGCTCATCGCATCCATTTCGCCTTCGCAAATTATTAACTTCTGATCCTTAGCTGTCTTGTGTCTGAAGTTCTGCATCCCGAATAGAGAATTGACTTCTCCTTCACAGCGGAATGACTTGTCTTTAGACCTTACTTTTGCTCCGACAACCTTGCCAGAACTGTCGAAATAATAGTGGCGTAAGATCTCACCATCTTTGTAGGTTTTGAATAGTTCACAGGTTCGCTCAGAGATTCCTCTTGATTGCAGCCGTCTGGCTGATCCTTGAAGTTGGACATTTGACACGTGATGAT
>Ga0222715_10001018_pt1 | contig 27601 bp, 38 predicted proteins | sample C33_9DmetaG_FD_165056 | JGI IMG/M metagenome (GOLD analysis project Ga0222715, IMG submission 165056) | Estuarine water microbial communities from San Francisco Bay, California, United States - C33_9D | ecosystem: Environmental > Aquatic > Marine > Unclassified | place: USA: California...
GTGGGGGACATGGGGGAATTTTGTGGAATGATTATATTTATGTTCCTCTCTATCCTCGAATCCTGAAATACTCAGATTAATTCCTTAAGATTACATTAAGACTCCCAGTTAGTAGGGGGAGGGGTGACTGAACCTGGCCTGGCTAGACCGATAGCAGGAGATACGAAGTTGGGGAGGTGGGTGCGAACCCCGCCACTTATTACTGATGATACATATTCGTATACACATACCTCGCCACACGTATACATTTAGGTGTTCTCTATTCTAGAATGTGAAACATTACCTCCTTTATCAACCCTCTCATGCCGATATACCCTTTAATCCCACTCAGATAGCCCTAATCGTCCTTAACGGGACAATAGACCCTAACCTCGCCACATGCTCTTGAATGCCTTTAAACCCCCTTACGATGCCCTGAAGAGCATATACCTTGATTGGTGTCTATACGCTGTACGCAGTACGCGAGGCTAGATAAAATAAATTGCAGGATTTACTTGACAAATGGGGGTAATGCGGTATATACTATATAAGTAAGAACAAACAACAGGAGATGATTATGTTTGATTGGCCACACAGAACCTATTGCGATACGTTAGAAGAACAGCGTAAGTTGGTCAGAAGTATAAACATTTTCAATTATAAACGAGTCAAAGCTATTCTGTTATCTCTTATTGAAGAGAACCAAACATACGGAAACAGAATGGAAGCAGGGCTGTCCTACAAAGAAGACCTAGACGGTTTACACAAGAAACGAAAGAAACTGCGTAAAGAGGTCGATCTTCTGAAGGAACAGGTTAAGATGCTGAAGGATACAGTAGGGATAGCAGAAGAGAAGGAAGAGCGAGAAATACCTGTTTCTCTCAGACGTATGCTAGACGACGAGGATGAGGACTAATGCCTACCTACGAATATAAATGCGAGAAGTGCGAAGCAGAGTTTGATGTAGTTCTTCGTATGTCTGAGCTAGATGAAGTAGTTGTAGAATGTGAGAATTGTGATATACCAGCTATCCGGGAATTCCGGACACCTGCTAACATGAGCATCCCCACTCACATGCAAGCGGCACCCAACATGGATAAGAAAGAGAAAGCTAGGGTTCCCATAAATATAATTGATGAGTTACCTAACGGCGGTTGCAGGGTAACAAGAATCGGAAAGAAAGGGGATATAGACAATGACTGAAGATCAAAGAGAGATGTATCACAAAGAAGTACAGGCTGACAAAGAGCAGGCGATCCCATCGGCACTAAGACTACAGCAGATGGAGGCTCTAGAGATATATTATAAAGCGGCTCTGGAAGATGATACAGTTAAGCCCTTCTTGATCAACGTAGCTAAGAAGCTGAACAAGATACTACAGAAGTTAGATGTACCACATAAGGAAGAGAAATGAAGCAACATATCATTGAGGTAAGCAGCAGCGGGGAGTCAGCACATAAGTGTGTAGACAGACGCGGTAATGCAGGAGAAGCTTACCTCATTGTTATTGATATGGAAGCAGGGCAGGGAGCAGTTACTTTTGAGTTCACCCCCAACGAGGACTGCCCAGAAGAAGATCCTACTATATGGATTGAACATGATGTGCTAAACAATATAACAGAGTCATGTGCCTCTACTATCAGTGTGCCCTTCCAGGCATTTAGAATATGTGTTAAAGAATACAAATCAGGAACAATCAAAGCTAGGGTAGTTCAGGGAGGTTACCATGACTATTAAGTTCATACCTTCCAACCAAGGTGTTAAACTGCTGGACAGAGAGAAGCAGGATAAGATGATTATAGACTTACTTAAGTGCACTATTAACGGACTCAAGAGAGTTGAGCTACAGCTAGAGAAACTAACAGAAGAAGAGATTGATCCAGACGACGGAGACAAACTATGAGTATGATTATATCAGATGGTACGGGGTCTGGGAACACCACCAAGGTCAGTGGTAACAGGGTCTTTTCACATGCAATCACAGAAGCAGAGCCTATTCACTCTACAGAAAGGGGAGATGCTTACAACTTCAATACCGGTAACATCGGATTGACAACTGCTTCAGCCTCTAGTGTCATGTATATACAGAACAACGAAACACAAGACTTAATCGTCGAAGCTATCGCGTGTGGTGTAGATTCTGCGGGAACTACCAACAATCTAACGACTGTTACTGTTATCCGCAACCCAACATCGGTTGACTATTCGACAGCAGTAGACATGAACGCTAACAGGAACTTCGGTTCATCTAAGACGATATCAGCGGATGTTTATAAAGGGGCTGAGGGTTCTACAACGACTGGTGGTAATAGTATTATCCAGTTCTATATGGGTGCTGGTACTCGGTTGTTTGCTCCTATTAACTTGTTGTTGCCACGGGGTTCTAGTATGGCTATTGAGATGGACACCAACACAACGTCTGGAACTACTAATGTATACGCTGCGATGGTAACTTACCTTAAAGACCCTAACCTACAGGACTAATCACTATGAGTATAATTAAAGATGGCTCTGGTACAGGACGCACTTTAAGAGTCAATGAAGAGAACAGAGCTGATGTAGAGGCTATCTCTAGGCCCATTGAGCAACACATTAATGAACTATATGAGAAGTACTTCTCTCTTCCATTCGATGCTATTGATCCAGTGGGTGCTGACGACTACTTCTTCTACCTAAAGAACACAGGCACAAAGAATTTACATATAACAGATCTCCGTGCCCGCTCTACCGTTGCAGGTACAATTGAATGGCACGGCGTTACTGGTACTCCTTCGTTTACTTCTGATACGGACATTACACCCGTAAACAGGACATTGGGTAGTTCACAAACACTCATAGCTACAGCAAAGACCGATACAAATACTACAGGACTTACAAGTACCGGTGTTCTATTTTACCAACGACTAGATACTGCCAATGAAGGTGAACATATAAGGACATCCGGACATATCATCATGAAGCCGGGTCAGGCAATGGCATTGTCCTGGGATACAGCAACGGGTGCGCTCAGTGGTGTATTAAGTGTTTACGAGGATCAAGGGGTTACTTAAATGAGTATAGATGCGAGGATTGTAGATTCCAAGACAGGCAAAGCAGCAGCTATAGTTGGTGGTAATGCACTTGCTGTCAATCCTCCTCATCCTTCTTTGTCCTTCAATGCTACCTTGGGAACAGATGACACAGTAGTTAACGTTGTACCGGCTAAGGCTGACCATGTGTTCTGTCTAACCAGTTTGCTGCTTACCGGGAATAAGAGTATCAACACCAATGTAGATGCTGTAGTTCAGATATACGTAGCATCAAGTGAGACAACGGCAGCTGCTGATGCAGACGTACCCTTAATTTCAGTTCCAGTAGCACAAAGCTCTTCAAGAGATATCACAGGTATCTTACTTGAGACCACAATAGGTAAGTGGATTAATGCTGTAACCTCTGATGATGATGTATTTGTTACTGTTCTTGGTTACTATATAAAGGTGGAAGGATAATGAAGCACTGGCTACATACATTGAGAAAGAGAATAGATGAGCGGTGGTTGTATACACGTAAAGTAGCTTACACAACAATGGTGGTATATATAGTATGGCAACTAATGATCCTGTTACAGTCCCATATAACTTTACTCCTCGCGGGTATCAGTTAGAGCTGTTCCAAGCAATGGACGGTATTCAAGGTCAGCCAGGTACGGGGAAGAGCAGAGCTGCCTTAAGATGGCACCGCCGGGCTGGTAAAGATAAGTGTTGCTTCTGCTACCTAATCAAGCAAGCAGCACAAGTAGCAGGTAACTACTTCTACGTGTTCCCTACTAAGACAATGGCAAGACAAGCATTATGGGAGAATGTGGATAGCAGCGGATTCAAGCTGTTAGACCATGTGCCCCCTCAGATAATCAAAAGGAAATCTAATCAAGAGATGTTGATGGAGCTGGTTAATGGCTCTACCATCCGTGTTTTAGGTTACGATAAAGACCCTGATAGTATTCGGGGTATCGCATGTAAGGGAGTGGTGTTCTCAGAGTTTGCTTTCTCCGACCCCGAATCTTACAAGACGATGATCCCTGCATTGAGGGAATCCGAGGGTTGGGCTATCTTCAACTCAACGCCGAACGGACGTAACCACTTTTATGATATGTGGAAGAACATTGTAGACTCACCTCGGTGGTTCTGCTCAATGCTACAGACTTACTGGCCTGATCAACCTGGTTACAGTGGTCTTATTAAGAAAGAGTTATTTAGTGAGATAATGGAAGAGGAAGGACTCACCGACGAGGATGTGGAACGTGAGTACGGAGTATCCTTTAACTCAGGGATGAAGGGGAGCTACTATGCTGATTTTATCCAGGATGCGCTGAACACGGGTAGGATAGCTCCCTACCTATATGATGATCAACTGCCTGTTAATACTTACTGGGATATTGGTATCGATGATACTGATGCTTGCTGGTTCGGACAGACGGTTGGTAATGCAATACACTTCATTGATTACTATGAAGAGACAGGGCAGGGCACGAATGACATAGCCCGTATGCTACTTAACAAAGGGTATGAGTATAGAACACACTACTTACCTCATGATGCTGGTCACCGTAAGAAAGCTAAAGAGGTGGTTACTACAGCAGGTGAGCTTGAAGATTCTTTAAAGGACTTTAAGGTAGGCGGTAGAGTAGATGTGCTGTCTCGTACAACTAGCGTACAAGCAAGCATAACAGCTGTTCGTAAGAGGTTCCCAGTATACAAGTTTGATTCAATTACTTGTAAGGAAGGGATCAATCATCTTGAACTGTACCATAAAGCATATGACAAGAGGCGTAAGATATTCCTCCAACAGCCGATGCATGATGAACACTCACATGCTGCTGATGCTTTCAGGATGGAAACAGAGAGCATGGACAATCGTAACGATAGCTTCTTCAAGATGAACAACATATCAGTCAAGAGGGACTATGATGCTTTTGATGATTGGTAATATAGTGATGGCCTTCCTACTGTTCCTAGTGGTCCTGGTAGGAGGGTGTTATGTTTGTACATATGAGAAAGCCCCTCTAGGGGAAAGATTACAAGTACTCGGAGTGGGGTTAGGTATATGTCTAGGAATCGCTCTTCTGCTTATTACATGGTAAAGTTCATAGCCGCTGTTCATTTGATGGTGATCTTCGGAAACACAGCAGCCATACCATGCTTGATATACTACCAGCCATTCTATATATGGCTACCAATTATAACGTTCTTAGTCAATCCAATGGTAGGCGGTTCCTACTGTTTAATGAATAGACTAGAGAATCACTACAGAGCTAAGGCTAATATGCCTTTCATAACTGATAGATTAACAGAACTATTTAGGAGATAACCATGGGCGCAGCAGTCGTACCGATCATAGCAAGTGTAGCAGGTAGCGTGCTGTCTAGTGCGTTAGCTCCTAGCAAACCATCTGCACCAGCAGCAATTCAACAAGCTATTCCTCAAGCAGCACCTGAGCCAGAAGCCCCTGAGCCAGTAGTATCTAAGGCAGAAGATTTAGGAGAAGAGCCAGTAGTTGATACTGAAGCCGCCAGAGTTCGTGCAGCTAAGAGACGTAAGTCAGCAGAAGACAGACGCTTGTTTGCTTTAGGTGAAGATAACGACGAGACAGTGATACTGACGAAGAGCTTATTAGGAGAGTAACATGGGTGCACCAGGACCATTAGTAGGAAACAGTGATTCTGCCGACCTTCCAAGTGTTAGTCCAGAGGCAGCTAGTGCAGTATCAGAGTTAGAGCAGTTGTTCAATCGAACAGAGACGGTGAACATAGGAACTGCAAGAGAAGAGAATATTGTAACTAGAAAGATTCAGTTTGGACAACAGAACCTTGGCGGTGGTAAGTTTGCATTACACGGACCAGGTGCTTCACGTATTAATGAGATAGCTGAGAGATTTGGAACTACAGGTCTTGAAGCTCTTAGTCAGTTTAGAGCGGACTTAACTCCAGGTACTAATACAACTATTAGATTACGTAACCTTCTTAGCCCAGGTGATCAAGCTAGGGCAGACAGAGAGAGTCCTCAAGTATCTACTAAGGTTAGTACTGTTGAGGAAGCAAACAGAGCAGCTGGAGTAGGTGGACAAAGAGCAGCAAGTAAAACAAGTGTAGCACCTACATCACAGCGCAGACGAGGCGCAACTAAACAACGAACTCTTATATCATTAGATGATGAGAGCAAATCAACCATACTAGGAGGTTAGCATGTCAGGACCAAATGGATTCTTAAGTAGACCTCTTGACTTGTCTGGTCTTCAAATAGACTTACCTGCTGATGCACCTGCTCCGGCTGAGACAGCTGAAGCTCCTGTAGATGCTGGACCTGCTAAGTCAACTGCTGCCGCTCCTGGCGGTAACGTAGCTGGCGGTGCTCCTGAAGCACAACAAGCTAGCTCAAGCAGACGTGAAGCTGAGTCAGTAACGAAGAAGAAAGCAGGAAGGTCAAGACGCAAGAGCTTAGTATCATTAGACGACGCGGGCGGTAAACCAACAATCTTAGGTGGCTAATATGAGTGATAAAGTACAGAGAATAGTTCAGCTCGCCGATAGCTTGTTTAATGCATCAGAGCGTACTAACAATGAGAACTTATGGGATGAGCTATCTGAGTTCATGTTGAACAACCAGTGGAAGTTCAATAGACAACAGTCAGTATCTGCTACAGACATCTCTAGCTTAATGAGCACTAATGCTGGGACTAAGAAGACACGTAGACTATATGACTCTACCGCTCTTCAAGCAGTGCAGGACTTATCAGCTGCCTTCCAAGGTACACTGACTAATCCAGCTACTACATGGTCTAAGATGCGATTCAATGATGATGCTCTTAACAACGATTCAGACTCAGGTCTCTGGCTAGAGAAAGTCAATGACATGATGCACAATGAGTTCAACGAATCTAACTTCGACACAGAGATAGCTAAAGGCTACCAATCATTAGTGTCGATGGCTAACATGCCTATCTTCCACGAAGAGAGAGAAACTAAAGCAGGTGAGCATGATGGTGTTCGCTTTACCTCCCTTCACTTAAGTCAAGTTGTTTGGATGGAAGATAAAGAAGGAATCGTAGACAGCCTATATCGTAAGTTCACAATGAGAGCTAAGCAGGCTGTAGAGAAGTGGGGAGATGCAGTGCCTCACGAGATTATGAAGGTGGTTGAACAAGAGCCTAATAAAGAGTTCCAGTTCTTACATGCTATCTTCCCACGTAAAGACAGTGAAGTTAAGCTGAATGAATTAGGTTTAGCTCCTGGTAAGAACAGACCTTGGGCATCTATCTACATCTCAATCGAAGGGTTGAAGATGGTTGAAGAAGGTGGCTACTATGAGATGCCAGTATATGTGGCTCGTTGGTCAATGTTATCAGGTGAGTTATACGGACGTGGTCCTTCTCACTTAGCTTTACCAGATGTGCGTACACTTAACAGACTGAAACAACGTGGTCTGGAAGCGATGGACTTACAGGTACGACCACCTATCCTAGCCAATGAGCGGGATGTGTTCGGTCAGCTAGACTTAAGACCTGGTGGGATATCAATTGTTAAAGATGTTAACGGTGTTAAAGAGTTCGTGTCACAAGCACGAGCAGACATCTTAGAGTTTAGCACTCAAGACTTGATTCAATCAATCAAGAGTATGTTCTTCCTAGATAAGATTCAGCCTCTGAGCAACTTAGATAAGAAAGAACGTATGTCTCAGTTAGAAGTAACTAAGAGACTCGAAGAGATGCAATCAGTGTTAGGTCCGGTACTAAGCCGACTGAACTCTGAACTACTACAACCTCTGGTGATTCGTCAGTTTAAGATTATGCTTAGAGCAGGTGTCTTACCTGAAATGCCAGACATGGTTAAAGAACGTGGGCTTGACCTTGAGATAGTATTTGTCAACCAGTTAGCACGTTCACAGCAAGTACAAGATGTTAGTAGTATACAACAGTGGGTACAGAATTTGGCAGGCTTGGCCCAACTAGACCCAACTGTTATTGATAACATCGATAGTGATGGAATAGCTCGACACACCGCTAAGATCCTGGGTGTTCCTGAGGTGGCAGTTGCCAACCAAGATGAGATCGAGCAAACGAGAGCTGCTAGGCAACAAGCCCAACAGCAACAACAAGCACTTGAGTCCGCAAACATGGCTGCCGATGCAGCTGCCAAGGCGGGTAACTTAGGAGAGTAATATGAACGACCACGGTATGGAAGACATTAAGAAGTTTAGAACAGCACTACATCGACTCATGGCGAGTGATGACGGAAAGATAGTTGCTGAGGGGCTGAATAGGATGTACGTAGAACAATCAGCACTTGGAGACAACGAGCTACAAACAGCTTACCGTCTGGGCCAGAAAGAGTTTGTACAAGGCATACTTGCCGACGCTGCTAAAGAACTAACCTTCTAGGAGAAACATAATGTCTGAGAATATACTAAACAATGAAACACCCGCCGCTGCTGAAGCACCTGTTGCAGAATCTGCAAGCACTGAAAGCCCAGCAGTTACCAATGAGATTAACCTTTTAGACCATGTGTCGGCTGATCATAAGTCACTGGTTGATAGTAAAGGTTTCAAGAGCGTAGACGATGTTGTTAAGAGCTATGCTAACCTTGAGAAGATGGTGGGGAATTCAGTACGTATACCTCCTGCCGATGCAAGTGCCGAAGCCAAACAAGAGTTCTATGATAAGATCAAGGACTTAGATGGTGTTGTTGTTAAAGGCGATAAAGATGAAATGTATAACAAGTTGGGTCGTCCTGAATCAGCTGATGGATATAAGCTACAAGACGTAGTTAATGCTGAGATGTTCGATAAGGTACCAGGCTTAGGTGAAGAGATCAATGACTTCAAAACTATAGCACATGAGATTGGGCTTAGTGAGGAGCAAGCATCTAAGTTAGTTGAAATGAGAATGGGTACACTTAGCGGAATGGAAGCACAACAAGACGCTAATCGTGAGATGAGTGAGAAAGTATTACACGAACTGTGGGGTCAGGATTACGATAACCGCCTGAACGCAGCTAAACAAACTGCTAAGATCTACAGTGAGAAACACCCTGATGCGATGGCCGACCTGATCAATGGTCCTGCTGGTAACAACCCAGCTCTCTTAAGCATGCTAGCTGAACTAGGTGGCACGTTCAAAGAGAAGGGACATGAAGGAATGGTTACTACCAACTTTGGTACGACACCAGATGAAGCAATGAGAAAGATACAGGACAAGAGAGCTGATCCTGGCTTCATGAAAGCATACACCGATGATAGAAATGTTGGACATAAGAAAGCCGTTGCTGAGCTAGCACGTCTTTACCAACTAGCAAATGGTGCATAAGAATATGGTCTTGTAGTTCAATTGGTTAGAGCACCCGCCTGTCACGCGGGAAGTTGCGGGTTCGAGTCCCGTCAAGACCGCCAAATAGCAAGGGATAAGGATATAACGGAACCCCTCTTGCTTACTCTCCGTTCGATTAAGCTGCGTTAATGCTAGAACAATGGCCCCTTCGGGACAAGCCGTTCAACAATGTATTACCTATCTTTTAATAACTATGGAGAGTAAGCAAATGGTTGCTACTGTTGATACTGCGTTTATTAATCAGTTCGCTGATAACTTACACAGCCTTGTAGAGCAACGTGGTTCTAAACTACGTCCTTCTGTTAAGGTTGAAATGGCTAAGGGTGAGAAGCATTTCTTCGATCGCTTGGGTTCTTTTGAAGCTAGTGAAATCACAAGCCGCCTGCAAACGACTGATCTTATTGATCCAGCTCATAGCAGACGTATGGCTTCTGTGGCTCGTTATGATGCTTCTACCTACTTAGATGACATCGATAAGTTGAAAATGTTGATCGATCCTACGAATGACTATGCTATTAAATTGGCACGTGCTCATGGTCGTAAGCTTGATGACATCATCATCGACTCTATGTTGGGTTCTGCTGCTACTGGTCAAGGTGGTGCAGGTTCACAAGCATTTGATACTGCTAACCAACAAATCGCTCACGGTTCTGCTGGCTTCACGGTTGCTAAGTTCAACCAAGCTTTGCGTATCCTTGAAAGCAATGATGTTGATATCGATGACGTTCGTTTGTACTTGGCAATTGGTGCCCGTGCTGTTGAAGACTTGTTAGGTGACAGCTCTAACCAAATGACCAGCTTTGACTTCCAAGGCGAGAAAGCTTTAGCCTCTGGTGGATTACCTAGCTTCCGTGGAGTGAACATCATCCGCACGCAACGTATCCCTGATGAGACTGCTGACACGACTTACCGTGGTCTTTTGTACACCGAAGACAACGTTAAAGTTGCTATGGCTCAGGACATCGAAGTTAAGACGGCTGAACGTGCTGACGTTAACTTCTTACAACAAGTTTCTACGTACATGATGTATGGTGCTGTTCGTATGGAAGAAGAGACTGTTGTTGACGTTCTTTATCAGTAGATCGAGAAACATAACCTTAACGAGGGGTGATAATAAAGCCCCTCACAATTGGAGATATAAATATGACTGCTACTACAGTTAAATCAGAAAACGTCACGAACGTTGAAGCTAGCCCAATCGTAGCTCTTGACCGTAAGAAAGGTCGGATCAAGACTCAGATTGATCAAGACGCTATTGCTACAACTTCTTTAGACGAAGTTAATGACTTAATGTTGTTCTGCCCAATTCCTTCTAATGCTGTTATCTTAGACGTTATGCATTTGAATGATGACTTAGACTCAAATGGTACGCCTACGCTTGACATCAACTGTGGTCTTTACTACAGTGGTATTGGTGGTACTCAGAAGCTGAACGGTAATACTTCTGGTACGGTTATCGATGCTGATTGTTTTGCTTCTGACAGTGCAGCTTTTGTTGCTGCTGTTACTAGCTGGACAAGCTTACGCTTCGAAGCTGACGACATCGTCGACGTTAAGAAAGAGGCTTGGGAAGTTGCCGGCCTAGCTGCCGATCCAGGCGGTTTGTTATATGTTGGTTTACAAGTTGGAACTAACGCTGCTGCTACAGCCGCTGCTGGTGACATCGTATTACGTGTAGACTACATCTAAGCTATAACCCAAGGGGGAGGGTTTATATCCCCCACTAAATTCTAAGACACAGGAGATATTGTAACATGGCATCACAAGTACAGATATGCAACTTAGCCCTAAGCAGATTAGGTGCCAGCACTATTACTTCTCTTGGGGACAACACCACAGAAGCTAAGCTGTGCAATACCTTCTTTAATGACCTTGCTGATGAGGTAATGTCAGAAGGATCATGGACATCTACAATCACAAGGGCTACTTTGGCTCTTACTACTAACACTCCTGCCTTTGGGTTTGATAATGAGTTCCAACTACCAGTAGACCCACAAGCACTTAAGATCCTAAACATAGACGAAGACATACCAGGAAGTACGACGTATCGCATCGAGGGCGACAAGCTCTTAAGCAATAACGATAACATGAAGATACGATACATAGCACGCCTTACTGATAGTGAGGACTGGGACATCTACTTGCAAAGAGCCTTCATAGCTAGACTAGCTTCTGAGCTGGCCTATCCTTTGACTGGTGATGACAAGAAAGCAGCTCTTGAGTTCCAGCGTTACGAGGGATTCTTAAGTCGTGGTCTTGCTCAGAACGGACAACAAGGCAGCAAGCAGATAGTTATATCATCGGATGCAATAGACGTGAGGTTCTAACATGGCAAAGCAGCTAATCAATCAGACTTCTTTCACCTCAGGTGAGATAAGCCCCAGGTTATACTCAAGGTCTGATACTGCTGAGTATGCCAAGGGTCTTGAGACTGCTACTAACTGCACGATCACTTCACATGGTACTGTTAAGAGACGTAATGGTTCACAGTATATAGCTGAGGTTAAAGACAGCAGTGCAGCAGTTAGGCTAGTTAGGTTTCAATTTAGCCAGACCTTAGCCTTTATCCTTGAGTTTGGTAACACATACATCAGGTTCTTTAAAGATAGCGGACAGGTAACTGAGTCTGACCTAACCATCACAGGAATCACAGCAGCCAACCCAGGTGTAGTGACATCTACATCTCATGGCTTATCTGATGGTGATCACGTATATATCACTGGTGTAGTAGGAATGACTGAGGTTAACTCCTCGACTGTTCCTTACAAGGTAGCCAACAAGACAGCCAACACCTTTGAACTTAATGATGTAGATGACAATGCTATTGACACTAGTGCATATACTGCATACAGTTCTGGTGGTGTTATCAATAAGATTTATGAGGTAGTGTCCCCCTACAGTACAGCTGAGGTTCAGGACATACAGTATTCACAAGCAGGTTCAACTCTGTATATAGCACATCCTAGTTATGCTCCACGTACATTAACCCGTACTTCGGACACTAACTGGACGCTAGCTTCACTAAACTTACTGCCACCTCCTACATATGAGTCAGGATATCTTGACACAGGAATGACGGTAACTCCTGCTGCTACTACTGGTGTAGGCGTCAACTTCACTGCTGGTAGTGCTGTATTCCTAGACGGTGATGTAGGTAGGCAGATTATAAACTCATCTTCAGGTGAGACAGGAAGAGCCTCTATCGTGTCTATCACTTCTACTACAGTAGCTGTGTGTGACATCGTTGAAGACTTTACAGATACCAATGCCATTGCTGATGGTGATTGGAGTATAGACTTAAGTCCAGTTGTAGACTTAGAGACAGACGCTTCACAGGCCGGTGCAATCGCCAACGTTCGGTCTGAATATCAGAGCGGTACTCTAGGAGACAGATTCACTATAACTGGCATTACTGGTGCTAACCCAGGTGTTGTTACTACCTCTGCTTCTCATGGTTATGTTAATGGTGACCGAGTACAGATCAATGATGTAGTAGGTATGACTCAGGTTAACGGTAACGTATATACAGTTAAAGGTAAGACTGCTACTACGTTCCAACTAGCTGATGATAATAACACTAACGTAGATACAACTAACTATACGACCTACGCTTCTGGCGGTATCGTTCGTAAGAGACTTACAGGCTTAGCAGTTGATGCCTTCCGGTCTGCTGACGTAGGTAAGTACATCCTTATGAATGGTGGTGTGCTTCAAGTGGTTACTGTTAATGCAGCTGATGATATAGATTGTGAGATCATTAAGTCACTTAACAACACAGACACGACAGGCAACTGGACGCTAGAAGTAGACACATGGGATAGTACACGAGGATTTCCTAGAGCAGTTGGTCAGTACGAACAGCGCTTAATATTCGGTGGCACAACAGCCCAGCCACAGAACATATGGATGTCTGAGATTGGTATCTTTGAGGGCTTCGGAGCCGGACCAGATGATGAAGATGCTTTGGATATTGAGCTGGTGTCAAATGAAGTTAACGAGATTAATTGGATCTCTCCTTCTCGCGATCTTGTTGTTGGCACGTCTGGTGGTGAGCTTACTGTGTCTGGGGGGACTGCTGCTGCAATTACCCCTAGTAATGTTATACAGCAATCTCGCACGTCTTATGGAAGCGACACGCAACAAGTTTCAAATGTAGGTGATGAGATTCTGTTCATTCAGAACTCAGCACGTAAGGTTAGAACATTCCGTTATGACTTTAACATTGATGGTTATACAGGTGAAGACCTGACCTACTTAGCTGAGCATATCACAGAAGGTGGTCTAGGTGAGATCATATACGCACAAGAGCCAGATACAACTATCTATGCTATCACTACTAATGGTGACATGATAACTGGTACTTATGACAGATCTAAGAAGATCATTGCTTGGACAACCTTTGCTACTGATGGGAGTTACGAGAATGTACAGACTATTGGTAAGAGTGAAGAGGATCAAATCTGGACTGTGGCCAAGCGAACGGTTAATAGTGCTACTAAACGATTCATTGAACTCTTTGTGCCCGGTGACGGTCTCGATGATTTACACGCTTTTCAAGATTCTTTCTTGACTTTATCGCTAAACAAGACTATAACTAATATAACGGCTGCAAGTCCTGCGGTTGTAACAAGTGCTAGTCATGGCTTTAGTGATGGAGATAAGGTGATAATCAAAGACTTAGTAGACCCAGCAGATGCTGACTTAGATGCAGATGCTACGAACATGTCCAGTTTAAACAACTGTTCATTTACGGTCGCTAATAAGACAGCCAATACCTTCGAGCTAGGTACCCTAGATACCTCAGCTTACAATGCTTACGGCTCCGGCGGTAATGCTTGGGAGAAGGTAACATCTGTTGGTGGTCTTGATCACTTAGAAGGAAAGGCAGTTGCTATTAGAGCAGACGGGGCTAAGCTTCCGAATGAGACAGTATCTTCTGGTACCATCACTTTAGATGAATCAGCTGGGGAGATCGTAATAGGTCTACCATTTACCACTACCATCAAGACATTAGGTCATGAGTTTGATAGTGGAACAGGTTCAATGCAAGGTCAACGAGTTAGATGGTCACGCCCTCTGCTCCGTGTATTAAACAGTACACGTCCTCTGATGAACGGGGAGTTCTTACCGAACCGTAACGCAGCTGATAAGATGGATAAGAAGGTGCCTTTATTCTCAGGCTTCCTTGAATATGGTCCTCTTAACTGGAGCAACACTAGCGCACTGACAATAACATTAACAGACCCACTGCCTTTAGAGGTATCTGGAATGACGGGGTCTATAGACAGCGGAGTTAAATAATGGCTTTATTAGATGATGTGCTAGGTATCGGGGGTCAGTTCTTAGGAGCTGGCCTTCAATTCGGAGCAGCCCAAGAGCGTGCTCAGTCTATCATTGATGGTGCTGAGATCTCTGCTGCTGCTTCAGGCATGACTGCGGCAGGGTATAGACAGTCAGCTAGGGCCGTTGAACAAGCTGCTCAGTTTAACCAAAGCATAGATGCTCTTAATCTATCACGTAGACTAGACTCTATAGCTAGAGCACAAAGACTTACGACTGGTAAGCAGTTGACAGCTCAGGCTACTTCTGGTTTATCATTAGGCAGCAAGTCCTTCTTAATGGTACAGAGTGAGGCTAGATCAATGTTTGAGACCTCATTGCTTAACGTTAGAATAGATGCTGAGAACCAACGTAGATCTAACAGGTTCCAAACACAAGTACAACAAGCTACACTTGAGAACAAGGCAAGAGCTGCTGAGTTTCAGGCTTCTTCATCCAGGGCAATAGCCCAAGCACAGGCCCGTCAGGTTACTGATTCGGCTACTGCTGATTTAGTTGGTACGGGAGTCAGAGCGTTATCTGGCAGTTTAGGGACTCTATTAGGAGGCAAGTAACATGGTTAGAATAGTCAGACCAGAAGGCCAGCCCCAACAAGGTAGAGCCAGCATCAACCAATCACTAGCTGCTACAGCTGGTTCTGGTTTAGGTGCCTTAGGCAGCGCGGTTGCTGCTGCAGGTAGAGCAGTGCAACAACTAGATCCAGGTGCAGGTTCTCGTAAGATAGGCAAGATGGCTGAGGTTGAAAGTAAGAAGTACTTTGACGAGACCAAAAGAGCACACCAATCAGCTATGCTGTCTAACTCAATGAATGATGCTACACTTGAGTTCATGAAAGCACAACAACAACGTGTATCACAAGTACAGGACGACAAAGGTAACCCTACGTTCATGTCCCTTACCGATGATATCGGACAGTTAGGTAAAGATACTGCAGATCGTATCAGTAAGAATATCTCAGACCCTGAGGTTGCTGCTGCGTTTAAAGCTAAGTTCCAGAACTATACATCTAAGCAACAGGTACTGTCTCTTAAGACTGCACGTACACAGCAAGTAGGTTTCGCTCGTGCTTCTTTAGATAAGGGACTTGGTGGTTTAGCTATTCAGGGAACCAGTGATGACCTAGCTAACCTAGAGTCATACATAGGTCAAGGGCATCAACAACTTAATGAAGCCTTACAGTCTGGTGCCATCTCTCCTGAGGAACATCAGAATAGGCTAGAAGACTTCGTACTTACTACTAGGTCTGGTGCTTATGAGAATGTAATAGACCAGGACACTACAGCTGCCAGCGCTTTGCTGAGCCAGAATGCAGAGTCACTAGGAATTACTGAGAAGGCTAGAGATCAATTAAACAGAACTCTTGATGCTAAAATTAGGGCTGATGAGATTGAAGCCAAGAAAGCAGCCGCTACTTTACAGAGAGAGCATAAGAACCAACAAGCATTATTGATACAAGATGCTGAACTAAGAATGGAGACTGATAGTCTTCGTGAAGATGACCTGCTTAAGATGGAAGATCAATTAGATCCTCTAGCCTTCGGTAAGTTAAAGCTTAAGTTTGTTAAACACGCTAGACAGTCTGCTAAGACTAATGCTAAGATGTCACAAGTCAGTGATCTCATATCTTCTGGTGGCAGTACGGATGGCGTATCACCTAAGACAGTTGATGAGCATTACAAACGTATGACAGAGTCACAACAATTAGCTACGGGTAAGGCTCCTGGTCTTCCTCAAAGAGCTCAGATCGCAGCCAGCTATAACGGTAAGGTCAGAGGGTTCGCTAAGGAAGTAAGCCAGTCCTTGTTATCTGGTGACCCTGCATCTGCTGCTGAAGCTGTAAGTGCATACACATATATCAGAGACCGTGATTCTAAAGCTCTTGATGGTAACATCTTCACCAACAAAGCTGAGGCTGTAGCTGAATATGCTGAGCTTCTTAGTGAGCGTGGTGGCATGAAGCTTGAGGATGCAGTTCAGGTAGCTAAGGAAGCTGTACTAACTGCTGATGATCCTATCCAAAAGGAACGTAACAAACAGTTCCGTAAGATCAAGGACTTCAAGTTAGACAGACTAGAAGAGACTACTGCTGATGACCTAGACGCTGAAAACTTCTTTGGTGTTAACAAGGCTGTAAGTACTGATTCTCAAATGACTTATAGAAGATTCGTACAAGAAGCTTACGTAGCTACTGGAGACGAAGACGCTGCACGGAAGATAGCTAAGAACAAGATGGATAAGACACATGCTGTATCTGCCTTCAACGGTGATGAACAGTATATGTTTGCTCCTCCTTCTAAGTTATTCCCTAACATACCAGAGCAAGCACTTAGATCTCAGATGGAAGAACAGATGATTCCCTTTATTCCTCAAGGACTTGAAGGTAAAGACATGATGATCTTCTCTGACAGAACTACTCTTGGTACTAAAGTAACCTTGCGTAATACTGAAACTGGTGCTATAATACATAAAGAAGTACCAAGCTATGGTATTCAATACATGAAAGAGATAGCACCTGGTGTTATGGTTGCTACTCCTTTGGTTGACCCTAAGACTGGTAGTCTAGTAAGATGGTACCCAGAAGAAGGTGAAGCGAAGCAAAGGCTTATGAAGGAAAGAGAAGAAGGACGTGCAGCCAAGGGATCTTCTGCTGTTGAGGCAGATAAGATCAAGAGAGCACAACAGAAGCTTGGTGTAGACGAAGCAGGTCACACGCTGTTTGGCGTAACAACTAAGTAATGAGGATATACTATGGGCGTAATGACAGAAGAAGATTTCTTAAAGAATGTCGTTGGTGGGGAGACAGAGGCCATACAGGTTGAGTCTGATGACCAAGCGCCCTCAGTACCAGACACAGAAGGTACTATAGAGAATGAAGACCCAACACTGCTTGAGAAGATGGGTGCTGCATTCGGTAAGAATAACACTATAGTAGGTGCTGTTACTGCTGCCGATGAGGGACTAGCTTTAAAGAAGGGACAAAACTTTGACTTCGACCCATATGAAAACGATATGGAGAAGATAGCTGGATATGAAGATAGACCCGATGCGTTCATAGGTGCTGACAGTGATGAGGAAATGGACCTCATAAAGAAGAAACTAGACAGAGAAGATTCATTTAACGAGATACTTAGCAGTGGCTCAACATGGTCTACTGTTACTGCTGAACTAGCTGCTGGTATTGCTGATCCTCTGATCCTACTTCCTGTAGTTAAGGGAATATCTGTAGCATCTAAAACAGGTATGGCACTTCAAGGAGCAGCACAAGGAGCAGGTATAGGATTAGCTGCAAGTGTTACTCGTGAGTCTACGTTCCAAGGAATGCAAGAGTCTAGAGGAATGGATGAGTCAGTTCTTAATGTACTGACAGAGAGCGCAATGGGAGGTATCCTTGGGGGTGCTGTAGGTGCTCTGTCTAAGTCAAGTAATTCTGCTGCCCGTATGGTTCTCACTAAGGCCATGAGAGGCGAAGACTTTATGATGAAGGTTGGAGAGGACGGTGTTCCCTTTGTTGAAAGAAGTGTCGGTGCATCTGAGGTAACTAATGCTCTTGAAGATGAAGGCCTAGCTCGTATTAATGAGACACTTGCTGGCATTACTGGTGGTGGTTTTGATTTCTTAAAGTCACCTAGTCTTCGTGGTGTTACCAGTTCCTTTGGTACCATGAGACAGTTCACCAATAAGATGTTTAATCATAACTTCATTATAGGTAAAGAGACAAAGGGAGTAAGCAGAGGAGATGTAGCTGAGAACCTTATCCGTCGTGATGATGCACAGCTTACTAAGATTAACAAGACGGTTAATGACCTGTATCTAAATCACACAGGAACCGGGGCACTGAGAGCATCTGTTAGCACACCTAAGGGTAAGTTATCCTTCACTAAGTTCAATGAGAGAGTATCTAAAGTTCTTAGAGATGATACATATGAAGACGCTATCCCAGAGGTTAATGCTGCTGCCAAGCTGTATCGTACTCAAATGGATGCTACATATAAGAAGATGGCAGAGCTTAAGCTTCTTCCAGATGACATAGACCCTAAGCTGGCTAAGAACTATCTAACTCGTATATATGATACATCTAAGCTAAACAACCTGGAAGTGCGTAACTCCTTTATCAATAAGGTTGGTGGCTGGTATAGAACTCATAACCCAGACGGTTCTCTTAGAGCAACCCCAATGGATGAGCTAGACGCAATGGAAGCAGCTCAAGATACTCTGGATAAGATAATGAGACAAGGTGATGCTGCCTTGGCTTTCAATGACATGCCAGAGCAAATCATATCTAAAGGTAAGTTCACTAAAGAGCGTATGTTACTTATGCCAGACAGTGAGCTTGAAGAGTTCTTAGTAAATGACGCACAGGAGTTGGTGACTAATTATACTCGTCGTGCTAACTCTATGATTCGTGTTCAGAATGCGATGAATGAAATGGGGTTTGAAAGCCTTCAAGACTTAAGAGTATCAATGAAGTCTGAGAAGGACAGGATGCTTGCTGGTATTACGGACACTAAAAAGAGAGCTAAGCTAGAAGATCAGTTTGCTAAAGACACAGCTCTTATGACTGACATGTATCGTATGATGACCGGAAGCATATCTAAGCCAGGCGGTGCCGATAGACTAGTAAGAACATTGATGCAGTATCAGTTCACTAGGCTTCTTGGTGGTGTGTTAACCTCTTCTTTCCCTGAGCTCGGTATGGCTCCTTTAAAGTATGGGCTGTTAAATACACTGAAGGATGGCTACCTTCCTATGGTAAGAGACTGGAAGGCAGCTAAGCTATCTAAGGATCAACTTAAGGATCTGGACATAGGCTTGGAACATGAGACAAGTAATATCCTTAGGATACTATCTGACCATGGAGTAGAGACAGGAAGACGTACAACTGAGTATGATCGAATCATGTCAAGCATTACTGACAAGTTCGGTAAAGCAACTGGTCTTACACACTACACTTCATTTGGACGTAGGCTAGGTGCTTCTGTTGCGATGTCTAATACTGTAAGACTTCTTCGTCAATCACAAGCAAAGGGACTATCAAAGGCTCAGATAACTAAGCTAGCTAATACTGGTATAAGTGAATCTGACTATGGTAAAGTCCTTAAGATGATTGACAAGCATAGTCAAGAGAGTGGTGGTTCTTTTATATCTAATCATCATATGTGGTCAGATCAAGAAGCAGCTACTATCTTTCGCAACTCTATACAGAACCAGGTTGAGACTGTTATCCTTAAACCAGGTAAGGGAGATATACCTGTCTTTGCTCAGAAGCATACCCTTGGTAAGTTGGCCTTTCAGTTTAAGTCCTTCATGAGTGCTGCTACTGGTAAGATCACTATCAGGGGAATGCAGGATAGGGACGCCAAAACAGCAGCAGGTATTGTATACCTAACTGCTCTTGGTGTTACCAGTCAGATAGTCAAGGATAAGATAGCTGGAAGAGAAACTACTGATGATCCTACTCAGTTAATCCTAGAGGGAGTCAGCAGGTCAGGTATGATGGGACTCATAGGTACTACCCTACTTGACACAGGTATGACCATGTACGACAGAAAGTCTAGGCGGTATGCTGGTAAGTTTGTACAAGGTAACGTCTTTGGTCCTACGGGTAGTCAGATTGGCGACATAGTAGACATAATGGGACGTATGGCAGACGGAGACGTAAGCGAGTCAGATCAGAAAGCAGTTCAGAGAATGATACCTTTCTTGAATCTGTTCTACATCCAGGCACTAATGAACGAAGCACTCAACGACTAACAGGAGCTACACATGACTATATCCGCAGCTTACAGCGCAGATAATTACGCAGGTAACGGCAGCACTACGGTGTTCGCTGTAACATTTGCGTTCTTAAGTACAGCTACAAACCTTAAGGTGTCTATTAAAGTAGACTCTACTGGGGTGATTACAACTCAGACATTAACCACTCACTATACTGTGTCTGGTTCTAATGTTACTATGATTACAGCTCCTGCTTCTGGTGAGACGCTTATCATAGAACTTAACCCTGACTTTAAGCAGACTTCTGATTATGCTGAGAACAGTGCCTTCCCAGCTGAAACGTTAGAGACTGACTTAGATGAGCGTACTCTTGAGGGTCAGATCAATAATGATAATGTAGACCGCAGCTTGAAGATCGATGCTTCTGTTACTGGCGTAGACGGTACGATTGTTGCTAGCTCCACTAATGCTACTAATGCTAGTAAGTTCGTTAGATTCAACTCAGCTGGTGATGGGTTTGAAGTACAAGCCTTATCTGCTACTGCTGGTCTTGCTGACATAGTAGATGATACTACTCCTCAGTTAGGTGGAGACTTAGATGCTAATGGTAAGAACATACTGTTTGATGATGCTACAGGTATCCAAGATAGTAATGGTAATGAACAACTAACGTTCCAAGAGACTGCTTCTGCAATCAATCAGCTAGAGATTACTAATGCTGCTGCTGGCTCTGAGCCCAGACTAGCTGCTACTGGTGATGATACTAACGTATCTCTTGAGCTAGCTGGACAAGGAACAGGTACAATTAATGTCGTTGGTAACGCTACTCAGTCTGGTGCTATTCGTATCTATGAGGACACGGACCAAGGTAGTGCATATGTTGGGCTGACAGTTCCTTCTAATACTGGCACTCCTTCTGTAACTTACTCATTGCCTGATGGCGATGGGTCTAGTGGTGATGTTCTTAGTACTGATGGTTCTGCGGTAATGTCTTGGATAACTCCTGTTACTGCCAGCTCTACTACTACCTTTACTAACAAGACCTTTGATGCTAATGCCACAGGTAACAGCTTATCTAATGTTGATGTTGCTGACTTAGCTAACGGTACAGATGGTGAGTTGATTACTTGGGATGCTAGTGCTGCTCCTACTACGGTAGCTGCTGGTACTTCTGGTCAGGTACTAACATCTAACGGGGCAGGTGCTGCTCCTACATTCCAGGCTGCCGCAGGTGCTGGTAAGGTTGGGCAAGTATTGCAGACAGTATTGTCTAGTACGTTCTCCACTACTAGCACTACTATGACAGACTTGACCGGATTGTCTGTAACCATAACTCCTACAGCTACTTCTAGTAAAATACTAGTGATGTATACTGTAATGTCTGGAGCAGGAATCTACAGGTACTGTGCACAGCTAGTACGGGACAGTACTGCAATAGCAATAGGTGACACAGCCGGCAGTCGTACCAGGAGTTCTACCGCAGGTCTGGGCACTGCTAATGAAGTAAACTCTGAGTCGATGACGTTCCTAGACAGCCCCTCTACAACCTCTGCCACTACCTACAAGGTACAGGGACTAGTAGAGTCTGGAGGTACACTGTACATCAACAGGTCTTCAGCAGATTCGGACGCAGCTACGCTTCCTAGAGGTGCAAGTACAATCACAGTTATGGAGATATTAGCATGATAAACATACAAGATGCATTAGAGTTCAAGTATAAAGGATGCCAATACTCCTGTGGAGAGACCTATGAGTCTCTAGTCTGGATGGACGAGGGGGTAGCTAAGCCGACAAAGACAAAGCTTGCCGCAGCATGGAAAGAGCTCTTAGCAGAAAGAGAGAAGTATGCATATGTAGCTAAGAGGATAGCGGAGTACCCTCCCATATCTGAGCAGCTAGACATGCAGTTTAAAGACAAGCTCAACGGCACAGACACATGGGCATCAGCAATTGCGATAGTGAAAGCTAAGTACCCTAAGCCAGAGTAACACTAACTAACAGGAGAGAGCATCATGGATTCAGTAGTACTGGGAATAATAGGACTTATAGTATCCGTGATGCTTGCCTTGTTTGGTATAGTATTCAGGAGGATGAACGAGATGGATAGTAGATTAAGAGAAGCACCGAGTAGGGAAGAGGTCCGAGAGCTAGTTCAGGATAAGCTAGCCCCTATTGACGTCCTCCAGAAAGAGATTAAAGAAGACGTCAAGTCTATCAATCGTAAGTTAGATAAGCTTTTAGACAAAGGTTAAAAACGCTCCTGGCCTTAAGCTGGATAGTGGTCCCTAGCTAACTGGAAATGGGGGCCATCCATGAAAGGTGTCTTACCTTTACTTCGTCTTAGGTCAACGTAGTTATTGGACAATTGCCTTGCGCTGCATTGAGCGTCAGTAAGGTATGTATGCCAAGCTGCGCCCCACACAATCGTAACACCTAATTGAGTAGCTGCCTGTCTCATGGCCTCTGCTACTTGATAGATTGGTGTCCAGTCCCAACTAATCCTACCATCGATATAAGGTACCAAGTCCACTGCGTGGCCTGTGATGTGCCTAGAATCCATTGTCTTAGAAGCCCCTGACCTTACAAGCTTAAGCTGTCTTTCCGTCGTACGAAGCCCCTCAATCACAGCAAAGTCTACTGTAGTATACTGTAGTGCTAATCGTACTACTGCTACTAGATCCTCATGAACTCCCTCTAAACTCTTCTCTGATCTTCTGCCGAATTTATAGTTACTCATCTTCTAGCCTCCTCAGTACAGTTAGTTTCTCTTCGTCTGTCATGTCCATCCAGCTCTCTATCTCATCATCAGTACGACCACACCCCTTGCAAACATCACCATTAAACGTCTGTGTACATTCTCGCTTACAAGGCGATTCTATATACATACCTAACCTCCTAGCTTCTTGAACGGGGTAAAGGATGTCTCGAACTGTACTTGTTGTCCTACCTTTAAGCTCTTAGGACTACGCATCTTATAGCCTATCCGCATACGTAAACCATATTTCCCACCTGGTGAGTAAGGTATCACAGCATATAGCTCACTGTACTTGCGTCCATTGTATTCTAACGTATTGAAGTACCAGCCCTTGCGATACCCTTCTTTGTCACCCACATACCAGAAGGACTCACTATCATCATACTTTATGTCACCCTTCACGTCATATATGAAGGTAAGCTTAGACACAGTAAAGCCCATGACTACGAACTTAAAGTAATATGCTGGGTTACGTATTGCAATCCAACGATACCTGTGCCATAATAACTTAAAGAACCCAAAGTCAGGATTAAGAGTAAGCTGATGTATGTCAGGTGCTATCTCTTTTCCTGGTATGAAGTACCCTATCTTTACACGTTCTGAGGTGGGACCAAGTAGGCCATCTATATCTGTATGCTTGTTATCTGGTAGGTGTGACTCATGGTTATCGAACCACCGAAACATCCTCGGAAGTTGCTCTTGGCCTTTAGGTACGAAGGGAAGTATGAAGGGAAGTAATAACATACCTGCTATCTCCACAGGGAAGACACAGAACACGTATCTTAATATGTACTTACATATAATTAGTTTCATTTATATATACTCCTATATAATCCAAGTATCTCTAATATAATATATACAATGCTGCCCGTAACAAAGCCCCAGTTACCACTATGCACAAACACTAATAAATACCCCGTGCTCCCTAGCATCGTAAGTATCCAGCCTGCCGTTCTTGTATGTGTAGACCAAGCCAGCAGAAATGTCCCAAACAATCCAAGTGCCGTTGCTATCCATTCGAGCATCATATACATTGTTCATTTTCCCCACCCCTGTGTGATTACGTGAAAGACCCTGCGTATCACTAGATTCTTTATCAACATCCCTAAGGTAAGGCCTAGTACCACTTCATACGATAGGCCGAACCCTAAGAACACCCCCATGCTTGCTCCAGTATTAACTACTGCTTCGATCAGTGACCCTAGTTTACTCTGTGAGTTAGCCATACTACCTCCAACTTCTGCTGTTATGGACTAAGTATAGCATAGATTGCTAGTAATACAAGTATACCTGGTATCATTATTAAAGCTGTCATAATATATCTGCTCCTGATTCATTCACTGTTTCCCAGAATGATTCTCTTACTTCACTTATTAGAGTACCTTCCTCCTCAGTTAGTTCCCTCTTGCCAGATGGGTGCTGGTTATATTTATCCATAGTGCGCAGCTTCTGGCCAAACTCCTCTAGTGCAGCATGCAACTGATGTGCTTGCATCATCATATTATATGTGTACAGTTGTGATTCATCGCCCATGTCAAATGTCATAGTAACCATAGGACCAGGCACCCGTGCTTCTTCTTCATAATCGTAGTGGTGTATGTTCATTTGCGTTTCTCCACTGATCTGCCTATACCGTATATGCCAAGGAAGGCACCTGAGATCTGAGCTAGGAACTCATTCATTGGAACAAAGCCCATGCCCATAGCAATCAGGAGACAGGTAAGACCTAAACTAACTATCGGTCTCCATGACTTGCTTAATAGATTACCATGTTGCTGCTCAGCTTTAGCCACTGAAGCGTTAGCCTCAATGACTGTGCTCTGTAGCTCCATCATCTTAATACTAACCTGTGCTTCTATCTGTGCTAACTGATTACGTAACTGCATTCGTTCCTCATCTGAGGTATGTACGTTATCAATCAGGTCAGCAGCAGGTTTAAAGATATCACCTAAGAACCCGAATAAACTCATGTGTCCTCCTCGTGGATAAGACCACGTTTAATTCTAGTGTACATCATTAACGCTCTAGTTGCAAGGTGTAACAGTGGATCAATCCCTGTTTCCTTATCTTCCCTTACACCAGAACTAGACTCTGCTAAGTGCCTAAACATACTGGCGTGCATATCTTTATGGCTTGACTTAGACCCATTAGGGGATGCCCAATTGGCATCTCCCCCAGGTTTGTCATGCTTCCTAGCACCGAACTCTACTACAGTTAAGAAGTCGTAGAACTCAGGAGACATGTACTTCATGTTAACATTAATCTCCTCATCCTCAAAGGGATCATAGAAGTTACCCATATCATCTATTGAGTCTGGCCACTCATCATCGCTGTAGTCTACGTCTAAGTCTTTCAGCAACAGAGGCTCATCATACAGTCCCATGTCCTGGTTCTTCTCTGCTAGGTAGTCTAGCTTCTTCTCTCTTTCCATCTTCTGCCACAGATAGTCTTCATCTACCCTATCCCAGTCTATGTCATCCCACGTTTTATTACTCATCGTCATCTCCTGGAAACGGACATTCAAACTTCATGTTGTAGATATCATCTTCTAACCATTTATCTACAGCTGACTGAAGTCCTCGTGCACCTGTGCCCTTACTGTCTGCCTCATCAACCATCTTCCTAATGTAATAGTTAGATGCTTGCATCTCATATCCTAAGAAATCACACATCTCTTTATATTCAGGTAAGATATGATCTACTAGTATAGACCTTAACTGCTTCCTGTCAAGTCTATCTAACTCCCCTATGCTGGATATCCTACCTACCAGCTGGGTAATCATACCTCCCTTCTCTAGCTGCTGATGCAGGTCAACTACAGGTGGCTGTATCTCACCACTGAATCCCATAGCTGGCTTGGCTCTGGCTGCTGCTAAGTGTCTGATCTGAGGAAAGTTACCAGCAAACACAAACATCATACTACTTGTGTCTAGGTGTTGGTCCTTAGCTACTGGTAGTTTCATTCCCTCTACTATCTTTAACAAACCATACTGAGTCTTACGGTTATGGTCTGTCCCTGACTTGCCCACAGCAGGCATACACATCTTATCTACTTCATCTAAGAACACTACTGTAGATGCTAGTGCAAACTTATCACGCCAGTTGGCACGGTAATGCTCTTCTAGTAAGTCTTGTACATCGTCACCCTCCCAACCTCTGGCGCTTAATGATGTACAGTCAATCTCTAGCAGGGGTGCCATCTTATACTTTGATATCTCACCTACTGCCTTGATTGCTTCTCTTACTATCAGTGTCTTACCACTACCACTTGGCCCCATGAGTAGAGAGTTAGACTTTTTAAACTGCTTGCCTCCCATCCCTAAGCTCATGCATCTTGCAAAGTGTAGAAACATAGCCGTACTAATAACCCGCCTGGCTTGCTTCTGCCCTACCACAGACTCACCAATATACTCGTTGATCTTCTTCGGACTGATTATATTCATAGTCTCTCCTTAGTACACTTTGCCAACCCACTTACCTTTACTGTCTAAGTACATGGGAATTAGTCTAGGTATTCCATTCTCAATCACACCGATACCTAAGATAGGTCGCTTAGTCTGTAGCTTATTATACTCAAAAGCTAATGCCTTGTGGTCAATCAAGCAACCTACTGTCATGCCCCAGTTCAATGAGCGTGGGCTAGATGTATACGCTATCTCGAACTTGGAATGGTAATGACCTTGTACACAGGACATCCCCATCTGTTCGGCTGCTTTGAGTACGTTGGCTGCGAACTGGTGCTTGAAGATGATGTCTTGAACCTTGTGCGCCTTAACAATAATTTCTTCGTGCCACTGCCAGCCGTCGTCAACAAGTAAGACATCGTTATAGTCCTTTAAGAAGTGTCTAGGAATCCCACCTGCTTTACCTCGACGGTAGCTAAGTGAGCCGTGGTTACTGTGCACTAGGTCCATCTTAGGAAATATCTTCTTTAATTCCTTGACACCTTTCTGTGCTGCAATTAACTCATCACCTGGTGAAAGTAAATCAGGATCACTATCATGAAAAGATATACCATGATTATCCACTTCATCACCAATGTTAATGATACGTGTTGGGTCAAAGCTTTTCTTCACTGCCTTCAAGAAAGCAAATGAATCAGGATGATGGTACGGCATATGAAGGTCGCTTATTACTAGAATACGTTTATCTTTAGCTCTCATTATTCACCCCCTCGATAACACAGGTACATATATAGTCAGCGAAGTCTTCTTCAACACAGACCTTAACATAATCCAGACCACCGTCAATGCTTATCTTACCACATGCACAGGTAACAAAGTCATGTCGATGCTTAGACTCAATCGCATCTCCACACTGCCTACACACTGCAGAGTTCCTCAGTAGATTCTCACTCATTATACAAACCTCCTAGTAACTTCCATTATATCTATGGTCTCATCTACTACATCAGGTTCCCAGCCCTTCTTCACTTCCTCCTTGGGTTCTTCCTT
>Ga0222715_10001022_pt1 | contig 27546 bp, 34 predicted proteins | sample C33_9DmetaG_FD_165056 | JGI IMG/M metagenome (GOLD analysis project Ga0222715, IMG submission 165056) | Estuarine water microbial communities from San Francisco Bay, California, United States - C33_9D | ecosystem: Environmental > Aquatic > Marine > Unclassified | place: USA: California...
ATGGCAACATTGGTGCTTGGTCTATGGGATGTTTGAAAGATATGTCACACGAGAATAACAAGTGGTTAAAGGGTAGACTACATAATTGGGGTCACGCATTTGCTATTGTGGACTGGTTTGACAATGGTGAGTTTAAAGTAGAAGTAGTAGAGATAACTGATGGTAAAACAACCTTATGGGGTGAATTAATTGACGGTAACAAGTAAATCTATCGGGGGAAAGTCTAAAGGAGTTTCTACTAATAATACTAGAAGATTGTATAACAAAAAAAAGAAGAGAAAGAAGAATGCCAAAAAAAGTTATAAACGCAAGTAATTTTAGTGGTGGTATAAACAAAAATACTAATTCACGTGATATGGTTGCTAATGAATATCAAGTGATGTTAAATCTTGATAATGAAGTACCAGGGAAACTGAAGATGTATGGAAGTACCGAACCCGATGCATATAATGAAGTAGATGGTACTGCAATAGAATCCGTAAATCACGGAAATGGATTATATCATTTTAATTTAGATAAAGATATAGCATCTCCAGCTACTACAAGCAACAGAGAGTATCTTGCTATAAATGACCCTGGTAATCAACAAGTTAGAGTTATAGATTATACAAGCTCTTCTTCTTCTTACGATATTGTTACAAGCATTGGTTATGCATCTAGTGGAAATCATGAAGTAGTAATGTATAATATAGATGGAGCGTTGCGTGTAGTACCTAAAGTTGGTACTGGTGGAACTCCTAAGATTTTATATCACACTGACGAAGACTTGCATTTTGGTAATGATACAGCATCGGAACTTGTAGATACTACAAATGCATATCAAAAAGAAGATTTGTTTATTGCAGGTTTAACAGGAAGGGTTGGAGGGTCAGCAGTAAGTAATAATTTAGAACCAGACAAGCTATATAAAAAATATCAGGTATTTAAACCTTTACAAAATTCAGAAGTATTTATGCATAATGGTTATACTGATAGTACTGTAAGTGATTTTAGTTCTCCAAATTATAGCAGATATAGTTTTTCTATTGAAAATAATCACGACATATTTGATGCTTATACAGACTATGAACCTACGCTAGATGGGGTTAGAGGCGGTTTACATTTAATTGCATATTTTTCTAAGTTAAATAGTGCAACAAGTAGTGAGGATGATTCGGATATTACTGTATATCCAAACAAGGCTTCAAGCGGACAAGATTCTGAAAAGAGATATGGTTTATGGGTATCTAGCATTTATGAACATATTTATGAATCTCCTGCATATTTTGTTGGTGATATTTTTCAACAAGAAGATATGACAACGGAAGTAAAACGTTATTTACATTTTGGTTTGTTTGGTAGAGCACCAGGGACTAATTCTAGAATTACTGGTTATAAAATTTATTGGGGTATTATAGAAAACTTTAATGAGCCAGGCAGTGGATATACTTACGACGGTCAAGTAAATGCTAAATATTTATTAGCAGAAGTAGACTTTCATAAAGGATTGCGTTATGCAGGTGAAGAAACTTATAGTCAATTTAGTCAAGAAGGATTTGTAGAAGATTCTGTGTCACCAACTGAATACTATGTAAACTGGGTATATCCTTACGATGCATATGCAGTAGATAGTGGTGCAGTTACAGATGAAACAGTAGATAATGTAGAAGCACAAATAAATGTTGATACTCCAAATGCATTTACTACTAACGATATTATTAAAATAGACGATGAAGTAATGAAAGTTACTGGAACTGGTGCTACATTTATTAATGTTGAGAGAGGATATGGGGGTACTAGTGCAGTTTCTCACGATAATGGTGCTAAGATATATGATAGAGTAGCAACTTTTGGAGGAAAAAGATTAAGTTCTTTATCTACTACTGAACCATATTTAGTGGATGGTAAATCTATTATTGGACCATTGTCTACTGGATTTAATACTATTACAGTTGCTAATCGTAGAGCATATATTGGTAATGTTAAATACTATAATGAAGAAGGCAGCTTAGTAACTAAAAATGATAGAGTGTTAAAATCTAAACCAAATCAGTTTGATTTTTTTGAAGCCGATAGATTTATTGATGTTGAAGTAGAAGATGGTGATGATATTATAAGATTAGCTTCTATTAATCAACAACTATTAGAATTTAAAACTAGAAAGTTATTTATTATTAACATATCTAGAGATATAGAATATTTAGAAGGTACTTATCCATATAAGGGATGTGAAAAAGATTATCATGTTTATGAAGGAGAAAGCTTTATTACTTGGTTTAATAAGAATGGTGTTTATTTTTATGATGGTAGACAATTAAACGATATTCACTTGAATGAAACAGGTCAATCTATATTTGATGATTGGGATAGTAACTATTATCACGATGATAATGTGATAGGATTTTTACCAAAAACAAAAGAAATATATATTGCTAGACCAGATAATACGATACTAAAGTTTGATTTGAAATCTCAATCTTGGACAGAAGGTGATAATTTTGGTTCTAGTACAAATAGTTTTACTAACTTTGTATTAAAAAATGATGATATATTAACTTATATGCAAGATAATGGTGATACTACCATAACGTTAAAGAATTGGAATCCAACACCTGTATCATTTACAGGAAGTGATAAAGTAATATTAAAAACAAAAGAATTTGACTTTGGTAATCCTACAAGTAATAAAAATATTAATACTATTTATGTAAACTATAAAAATGGACAAAATATAACAGTGAAAGGATTTGGAACTAAAAGAGACTTAGAATCAGTTGATGTTGGAGATATAGGTGTAGATGCTAGTTCTTCCCAGTTAATTGACACTACAAATGACTTTAGAACCACGAAAATAGCTGTTAACGACACTTTTAAGAACTTAGTGAGCTTTGGTATTGCCTTGGAGTTAGATGGAGCTTCTGATGCCGATTTTGAGCTAAATGATATACAAATTGTATACAGAGAAAAGGTATTTAGATAATGAGAAATAAAGCAAAAAGATTAATACAGTCAGCATTGAATGTAAATCCTAATGCTCAACTTGCTCAAGCATTATTAAAACAAGTACAATCTGAACAACAATATGAAACACCTATTAAGGTTGAGACATCAATACCAAAAAATGAAGATGGTAAAGCGGGAGATAGAAAAATTATAAAACAAAACAATGAATATTTTTTATTTATAAAAGTAGACAACAGATGGATGAAAATACAATTACAGGAGGTAATATAAAATGGCTAGTAGAATAGGACTAATTATGTCTCAAATACGTGGTCAGATGAGTCAAATATATAGACAAGACCCAGATGATGGAGGCACATTAACCGATGTAACAGCTGGATTAATGGGAGCAAGAACAGCATATGAAGGAATTAAAGCATATCAAAATGTACGTGGAGATTTTGAAAAGCAATTTCAAACAGGGAAATTTGCTGATGGTGATAGTTTTATAGAAAGAGGAGCACAAAGACTTGGAGAAAAAATGTTTGGACCATATAGTGCAGAAGGTGGTGCATTATATTATTCTGAGTTAGCTAAAAAAGACCCGTCTGTAAAAGATGTGATGTCGTTTTATGACCCTGATACAGGAGAAAAAAAAGAAATAGATTTGACAAAACCTTTGTTTGAGAAAGCACCTGAAAGACCATTGACAGAAGAACAAATTAAATTACCAGCAGGAGCAGGATTAACTGGAGGTAAAAGTGGTGATAATATACATACAAACTATGGAACTGGTGTTGTAAAGAAAGATAGTGCTGAACATCGTGCATTATTAAAGAAAAAAGAAGGTATCGATTCTGAATTATTACCTGATATGCAATTAGGAAGAGAAGATTTACAACCGATTGGTCAAGCAAGTGACGGAACATTGTTTTACACGCAAGAAGAAATAAGAGAATATACAAAAGGTTTTACAGAACTTGGAACTAATCAACCCTTATTAGATGAATTAAAACAAAAGTTTTATCAAGGTACTATAAAAAGTGATGTTAATCCATCTGGAGGAACAGTTATGTCTCAATTCTATAATCCAAGTTTATTAAAAAAATATTAAGGAGATATTATGCAAGGAGCATTAGAAGTTATTAGAAAAAATAGAGGAGTGCAACAAGCTGATATGTTGCAACTACACGCAAAAGAAGTTGCTATGTTAGAATCTAACAATGAAAATATACCTCAGAGAGGTGGCGGTCCAGGTAGAGGTGTGTATCAATATGAAATGTTTGATGCTGGCGGTTCAGGTGCAGCTAAAGATGCTATTGTTAGATACGAAAGATTCTATCAGGAATATAAAGCAGAAATGCCAAAAAAGTTTGCAAATGAATTAAAAAATATCGACAAAGATAATCCTGATTTTACAAAGCTATCACCAGAATTACAGACTGATATATTTTATGCAGACAAAGAACAGAAAGGTAAATTTCCATTAGATAAGTTAGGAACACCAGAATTTACACATAAAGATGCGTGGCTAAAATCACATTGGGGAGGTTCTGCAAAAGATTTACCTGCTAAATCAAATTATTACGATAACACCATAACTCGTATGATAGATGAACAGCAAGAACAAAACGATATAGAAGCGTATAATCAAGTTAAAAAAGAATTTTCAGAAGAAATAGCACCTAATTTTACTATACAAGATATTATGGAAGATTTAGGGCAAGTATTTGAAACATTTGAATAAGGAGATATAAAATGAGTGGAACTGAAAAAGAATTAGGAAAATTTGGACAAGCAGCAACAGCTTTAGGTATGACACCCTTAGGATTAGGATTGACCATTGGTAGTGCAGTACTAGGTTTTTTTGGAAGTAGAAGAAAACGTAGAAAAGCAAGACAGAAAAGAAGACGTGCACAAGCTTTACTAAATCAACAGTACGGAGCATTACAAACTGCAGGTACAGCACAAGCTGCTGAATTTGCACAACAAAGAGATTTTTTAACTGAAGGTCAACAGCTAGCACAACAAGGAGCTATTCAACAATATGGAATGGGTCAAGAAAGATTAGAATCTCAAATTGGTATGACAGGATTAGCTGGTAGTGGTGCTGGTATAAATGCGTTACAGCAAAGTCAAATGGCTTTTTCACAACAACAAATGGCAAGAGATTTAGGTGCTAGAGAATCTGCATTCCAACTAGGTATGAGAGAAGCAGCAAGTATTAGAGATATACAGTCAGCAGGATTTGAATTAGATAGATATGCTGCAGAAAAAGGAATTAAATCAAGTTATGGACAATCATTATTAGACATGTACGGAGGAGTATAAAATGGCAAGCAATCAAACAATACAAAATATAGCAAATATTTTAGGAATGCTGAAAGAGTTTAACGAACCATATAAAGAAGCAGAAAAACGTATGCAAGAAATGGCGTTTGAAAGAGATATGGTTGAATTAAAATATCAAAATCAATTAGATTTAATTGACGAGCAAACACAAGCTGCTAAAGATTTAGAGCTTTATAAAGCAACAGACCCAGATATTGTAACAGAAAGAAAAAGACAAGAAGCAGCTCAATTAGCAGTAGCACAAGAAGCTCGTGAAACTTCTAAAGAAGTAGCAACAATTAACGTAGAAGGAGATAAGGAAGTAGCACGAATAAATACTCAATTTAAAAAAGATGTATCAACAGCTATAGAAGATGAAAAATTAGATGCTGAAGGTAAAGCTACTTTAATAAAATTTTTAGAAAAAGATGCTCAAGGTGCTTTAACTTTTGAAGATATGAACGAAGCTTCTGGGATATTAGGTAGAGAGTTATTTTATGACAATACTACAGATGAAATTATTGAAATATCAAAAGATGCAGCTTCTGCTTTAGGTTTTGCTGGTGCTGGTAAACTTATGAGATATGGAGGTAAAGCGTTATCTAAAGTACCAAATCCTTATGCAATGGGTATTGGATATGGTCTTATTGGTTTAGGGTATTTGACTCAATTTGGTGCAGCTGGTGTTGAAACTGCTCAGGTAGTATCTGGTATAGGTAGTATGGGAGCGGAAAGTCTTGAAAAAGTTACAGGAGTAGATTTAAATCGTCAAAGACTTAATCAAATAAATAAAACTTTAAGTGATAGAAATAGTTCATTATTGCAAGTTGCAGACACTGCTATACAAGGTCAAAATGCTATACTAGGAAATACTAAAGAAGGTGTAACTTTAAAAGAAGGAATACAAACTAAAGTTAATTCTGCCCAACACCCTGACCTATATACTTATATTAACAAGTATGGTAGCGACGAACAAAAGAAAGAACTTCAAAGACAAGATAGTTTAATTAGTACTGTTATTAGTCCAGTAATTAAATAGGAATATAAATGAACCAACAGCTCGATTATTTAAATAAGCTAGTTATGGGTGGTGTCATTACCCAAGAAGACTATGCAAATAGATTGTATCTAGTATATCAAAACGACCCTACTGGTTTTAATCAGAAAGATACAGACTATGTAGAACGTGTTATGAAAGCATCTGATATACCTTTTAACAGGGATATGGAAGCTGCTGAAGAATCTATGGGTTCTATATTAAATCAATTTGTATCTGGATTTGCAGAAGGATTTACTACGTTTGGTTGGGCTGATGACGCTGATACTACTAGTGAATCTTTAGCAAATAAGATGGGACACCTCGTAGGTTTAGCACCAGATGTTATTGCTGGTGTATTATCTATGGGTGCATCTATACCTGCTTCTATAGCTAAGGTAGGATTACGTACTGGTGTTAAAAAACAAGCATTAAAAGGTCCTTTAGCAGCTAGAAGTGCGTTAAAGAAAACTGCAGAATCATATACTGCAAGAACGCAGCAACTTGCATCTAAATTAAAGATTGGCAATTTTGATTTAAGAAAAGAATCTATTAATCCTATTACTGGCGAAAAACAAATGTTTTTAAGGTCTGTACCAATGCGTATATCTGACTGGGTTATTGACAATGCACAGGCATCGTTAGATAAAAACGGGTTATTAGCAAGTGGATTTTTAAGTAAAGGTCTACTTGGTAATGAACGTTTTAGAAAGGTTGCACACGACGGTATTCATCTTGGTATAGCTTTAGGTGTAAGTGCTAGAAAAGAAGGACCAGGCGGTATGGTTGAAGCTGCTATGCACGGAGCTATGGCAGGTGCTGTATTTGGTGGTATAGCAGAAGTAACGAGCATAGGTAGACTATTAGGTAACCCTAACACTAAAAAGCTTGGTGAAGAAGCAATTAGAAAAATGGTTGTAAAACCTAAAGAGCAAGAAGATGTTATTAATTTATTTGCTAGAGGTGTATTGGGTTCTGCTTATACTGGTGGTATGGCTACCTATTATGAGATGCCTTTACCAGAGCAGGTATATGAATATGCATTAGGATTTTTCTTTGGTGCATCTGGTAGGTCTGTAGCAGAAAATAAAGCTACACAATTCTTAGCTTCTAATCCTATACCTGGAAATGCAAATTTATCAAAATCAAAAGAATTATTAAAGAAAACACAAGAATATAAAGACTTACCAAAAGAATCTCAGGAATATGTAGATAGACATTTTGTTGAACTAAATATACAACAAGCTGATAAGTTTGCATTAGCTTACGATTTAATGGGTGTTGAATATGTTAAAAAAGCACAAGAGCAAAATATTGATATAGCAAACATTACTCCAGAACAACACAAGCAAATATCAGAACTAGTTAAGGAAGATGCTAAGTACTTAAACTTACCAAAAGAAGAAGTAGATATTAAACTTTCTACATACAGAGAACGTTTGCAAAAAGAATTTGCAGATAAAGAAAAAATTAAACAGGAAAATAAAGACGAAGCTAATCAACCTATGTTAGATAGTTTTGATACGATTATAGCAGAAATTAAAAAATATGATTTAAACGAAAATATTGTTAAAGATACTATTACTAAACAATTATACAAAGAAATGATAGATAAATATCCTGAGCTTCAATACGAAGATTTAGCTAAAGATTTAACAGAAAAAATAGAAAATAACTTAAATAATTATGATGGTTTTATAGAAGGATTTAAACAAGTATATCCAGAAGTACAAATACCAAAGGGCTTTAAACAATTTTTTATGAAGAAAGTTACTTATAGATTGGGTAATAACATTTTATTAGATACTGAGGGAGTCATACAACGAATTGGTCAAGATGTACAAGCAGATTCTAAAGGAAATTTAATTGTAGTAAAAGAAGCACCGAATAAAATTAATAAAATGTATGGTGATGATAGAGTAAGAACTGTTCTTAGGTATATAGAAAAAGAAAAAGTAGATATTGAACAAGATGTAGAAATAGACCCTGTAACTGGACTAGAAACAACACCAACAACAAAAGAAATGCAAGCACCATTTAAAGCAGAAGGTGTTAATTATTTTTTAAACCTAAATAAAGATTTAATAAAAAATAGTAATCAATACATACATAGTGCTAACAAAGACACTGGTATGATTATTATACAGAAACTACCATTTAAAAAAGGATATAATACTGAAAGTTTTGTAAATGTATTAGAAAAAGTAATTAAAGAATACGAACCTGGTGCTAAATTAAATAGAGATGAATCTGTTGAATTAACTGCAAATGCTTTATATGAATTGATGGATAACGGATTGATTGCTCAAAAAGATATAAACGATTTTACTAAAGTAAAAACTGCATTACAAACCTATTTGAATCCTAAGAATAATTATCCTACTAGTGCTGCTAAGATAAATAAATATCAACCATTATCACAAGGTATTGATTTGCCTGTACAAACAAAAGATGTTATAGAGTTTTTAGATGTTGAACCTTCTGGTAAATTTACATACAGTAAAACAGAAGGATTTGAAGTGTCTACGAAAGGAGATAATCTTGGAAAACAATTTAGTGCATTAAATGCTAAATTAAAAGATGGAAGAACTATAGAGCAAGCTTATCAACAAGCTAAAGGAACAGGAAAAGGACAACCTGCTAAAGACCCTAATTTTGATTATTATGGAACTTATAAAAGTTTATGGCAACAATGGGCAAAAGAGAATCCTAAAAAAATAAAAGAATTGAAAGATTATTTAGATAAAAATAATATTACAACACTAAGAGATAGATTTGCACGCACAGAAAATAGACAAGATAGAGCATTGTCTGAAATATTAAATGAATTTTCTAGAGAAGGTGAACAATTATCTTTATTTGAACAAGTAGAGCAAAAAGGATTTTTCAGAGTATCTACTTACAAAGACCCTGAAGCATTTAATAAAAAAGGGGAAAAGTCAGGATTGGATGGTGTTATATATATTAGGCAAGATGTATTTGATAAACTTAGAGAAGTATATGACTTAGAATCATTTAGTTTTTTTATGAAACCCGTAGGACATTCTAATCCAAGAGATGGTGCAGGTCATGTTAAATTAAAAGCTGGATTGTATAGAGCTGACAATGCAATGAATGACTATTTAGTTAGTCGTGGAGAACATATGGCTATGTATGATTCTTCGGCTAAGCAAAGAGGTGGTATACAATCTGGTGAGCTTACTTACAATAAAAATATTGGCAAATACGAATCTAATGGTAAAGAGACTATATTTAAAATGAGACCAGAAGAAATAGGTATTAATGTAGATGTAAAAGAAAAAAATAAAACTAGAAATTTAAAGTTGTATAAACAGTTTATGGATAAAAACTCTAACTTAGAAATAGACTCAGAAGGTAGACCTATATTTAATGAAAAGTATTTTGAAGCTCTTAATAATATGAGAGAAGAGAATATGGCAGGAACTAAAGAAGGTAATGAGGCATTTCAAGCATTAAAAAAAGACCAAGGTTTATTTGCCGATAAAGATAAATCTAATTTAGATGTTGACACTATAGATGTTGTAGAAGCAATAAAAGAAGTAAGAGAAGGGCTAGACACGCCTTCTGGTAGATGGATTGCTAAGCAAATACTTAGAAAATACCAATCTGAAGATTTTGCATTGCAAGAGTCTTATATTTTAGCAGATATTGCAGAGATTACTAAAACAAATAATTTTATATTAAATGCAGAACGTAATGACTATGCGATATCATACTTAATGCGTGAAGGTCATAAGCAATTATTAGATAGAATACTTGGTAATTACGTTGTATACAGAGCACAACGTATTAATGTAGACACAGGATTTCAGGCAGTAGCATTTCCATTTTCACAAAAAATGATGGCAGAAGGCGGTATACAAACCAATCAATTTAAACGTGGAGAAGGTGCAAAGAATGACCCTGTGTTAGTAGAAAGAATTAATAAAGAAACTGGTGAAGTAACTAAAGAAGAAATGACATTAGGTGAAGCTTGGGATTTGGTAAAACCTGGTGGTAAGTTAGCTCCTGGTGCAGAAGGATATAAAGAAGTAAAAGAGGCATTAAGCTTTGCTATTATGCGTTCACCAAATTCAAGTAATGGTGGTATACGTGTATTAGAATTTGCTGGTTTTGAAAAAGATGGTGGTAGTTTAGGTTTTTATTCTAACGAATACAATGATATGATGATGGGTGGTATGGACAAAGATGGTGATAAAGTTATTGGATATCAGGGACTATCACGCATTATTAAAGAAGCGTTTGGTAAAAAAGAAATACAACGTGAATTAGAGCTTGAAGATGGTACTATAATGCCATTAAAAGATGAAGATGGTAGTCTAGATATAGCTGATAGATATTTTGGTGCTAAATTAGCTGATTCTAAACTTAGTGAATTGTTTAGTACAAATGCACGTTTACGTATTGGTAAAGCATCATACGATGGTAAAAGCAATATGGGTCAGATTATTAATGGTACTACACAATTACAAATATTAATGCAAGTTGCAGAATCTAATCGTGGTGTTATTGATTTAGGTGGTGGAGCAGAACTTGTACTTAAAAAAGACAATCCAGGATTTAAACGATTAAAACAAATATCTATTGTTGGTTCTAATATACACGCAGATAGTTCTGGATATAAAGATTTATTAGTGCCTAGAGATAGTTTGACAAGAATATTTAATGATTTTTTTGAATATAAAAATCCTCTTATAGCAGAAACTAAAAACGGAAAAGAAATTTTAAGAAAAGATGGAACAGTTAGATTAGGAGAAGAATTAGAATATTTAGTAAATAGTGAATCTCAGTTCAATGATTTGTCTTATTACACAATGTTTAACAAAACATATGGAGCACCAGCATTGCAAGCATTTAGAGCATTTAGTAGAATGATGAATGAAAAAGCAGACCTATCTACTATGGTTTCTATAGCTAAAGAATATTTAAATTATTTTAATGTAAACAATGAAGGAACACCAGTTAATAATTACTATACACAAATGGCTAGAAATTTAGCAAAGTTTGAAGAGTTTGATTTGAGCAAGTTTTCGTTTACAAATTATTCTGATGCAAAAAATTTAATAGGTATGATGGAGGCATTACAGCTTGCTATTAAAGATAGTCCTATATTAAAGAATTTAAAATTAATTGATTACTATTCTGTAAGTTTATCACAAAATGAAAAAGATATATTAGCAGCAAACCCTACAAAATTAGAACAAAGATTAACTGAAACTATTGGAATTAGTTTAATGGTTCAACAAGGTGAAAAAATATTAGGTATTTTAAATCAAATTCCAGCATTGCAAGGTAGAAAAGCAATAGATGTATTAAAAGAAATAACTAATAGAGCATATGAGTTAAAGTTGAATAATAGACAAACATATTTGTTATTGAATAAAATGGGAACTAATACAGCTAATAATGGAGAAAGAATAAATCCTATAAATGTTGATAAATTTATTACTGCACAAAAAGAAGGATTTGTTAGATATGTAGAGTCTTTTGGTATAGAAGGAACAAAATTAAAAAACGACATTGTGCGTGAACTTGAAAACTTTTACGACTTTGCTGTTCTTGGTAATGTAATACCTGAAAGTCCAGTAGATACAAAAATTTCAGTAACTACGGGTGGATTAACTTCATTGAAATCTGAGTTATCAAGACTGCAAGACGTTACTCAAGAGATTAGAGATTTATACAAAAAACATGGAGATAACAGTCCTCAATTAGAAAATGCATACAGAGTTAGAACTGGTATTTTAAATGATGTACAAGGTAGATTTGAACAAGTATGGCAAAGTGCAGCATTAAATAAAAGCAGTCTAAGAAAATTTAGTTATGAGATGGATGCTATGATTTTAAAATCTAGAGAACGTCAAGAAAATAAAAGTAAAAATGAAGAAGTTGCAGTTAAAGAAATTGAAAAAGAAACGGCACAGCCAACATTGTCTGAAGAAATACAAATTAAAAAATCTGACTATGGCAAGATTAAAGACTTTAATATAGAAGAAGCATTATTGAAAAGAGCTAATGACCCTACATTAACAGAAGAAGCTGTATTAACCATGTTAGATTTTCACAATTTAATTGAAAGTAGACCTGGTGTTAAAGATTATATTGAACCATTGTACGAATCATATCAAGGCGGTGTATTAACTGGTAAACCTTTTAACGAAATCACTGTAAGAGAATTGCAATCTTTAATGAGGTATATAGAAAGTGTTACAACTCCAGGGTGGTTGAAAAGATTTTTATATGACCCTAAAGTAAGAAGAAGTCCAGAAGGAAGAGACCATATATTAAGCAAAGGATATACGGAAGAATACTTAGCAGGTGCTACTCAATTTGAAAAAGATAGTACTTTTAAGAGAGTAGATAATATTGTTAAAGATAAGTATGGAAACATTACATTTAAATCTGGTAAAATACCTACTACTACATTGGGATATGGTAATGAAATACAATATTTATTCCATCAAGTACAAAACACATTTAACAGATGGACAAAAGATGTGTTACTAAAAGAAAACTTTGACTGGGCTACATTAGATTCTGGTAATTTAATAGGTACAAATTTTGATATATTATTCAGTGGTATGTTGTTTAGAAGAGAATACCAAGATGGAAACTCACCTATTTATCAACGTAAATCTGAAAGAGCACAAAAAAATATTAAAGATTTATGGAATGCTAAGAAAAAAATTATTGACCAAATGGTAAAAGATGGAGTTACATTCTTTATTAAAGACCCTGCAGGAACAAAAGGTCAAACCAAAGAAGTTGGTCCTTACGAAGTAATGGATTTGATGAATACCAAATACACTGAAATTATGACTAAGGTTATGAATGATATTATTGTAAGTAAAGCACCAAGGTTAAGAAGAAAATTAAAGCAACAAGGATTTAAAGTTGATGAATTTGTTATACCAAAAGAAAAAGAAATAGATTTAAATGTAGTTGAAAATAATACCAAGAATATTGTAGAAAAAGAAATACAAGAACTTCAAAAATTATTTTTTGATAAAAATGGTATTATATCTAACACTAAGAAATTAGATGCAATATTTAAAGGTATTTTAGATATGGGACCTGGTAGTGTTGAACAAGTATTGAGAGAAATTTTTTCTGAAGCAGATGCTAGATTCATAGAACATAATTTAATTATTAAAGATATGTTAAAAGAACATTTTCCAAAAGTAAACTTCAATAAAGAATTAAGTAAAACTGAGTTTGAAAAACCTAGAATAAATTATAAAGGTAAAACAGAAAGTATTAAAACAGTATTAGAACGTATAAATACAGTATACAAAGTAAATACACGTATAGGTTTAGGTAGGTTTTACAATGAAAAAACAGGTGAAGTAGATAGTTATGTACCTCACATTGGTGGTATGGACTTTAAATCTTTAAGAGATAAAAATATGAAACACCTTGAAGATTCCATGCAAAAGAAAATAGAAGATATTGTAGGCAAAGATGGTAAGAAATTCAATGTAGAAAAATTACCACCACAAATTAGAATAGAATTAGAAGCTGGAAACATCAAAGAAGATGTAGCATTAGCATTAACAAAACAATATTATAGAGAATTATTTGATAAAGAGTCAGTTACTGGTGTTGATTTAGAGTTAGCAATAGGTGAAGAATCTAACCTAAGATTATTAAATACTAGACCAGAATTAAATGTAGATAACTCTAATAGAAATATTGTGAACTCTAGAAGTGTAGATGAAATGCCTGCTTGGCGTACTGACTTTGCTGCAACAGAAAGATATTTACAAGCAAGTTATTCTGGACTATTAAGACACGTACAAAATATTAAACTAAAATTAATTGCTGACCAGTTCTTAGAAAAGAATCCCTTTGGTACTGATAAAGAAGGAATGCAGCTAAATAAACAATGGCACGCATATATTGTAGATGTATTTAGTAATAATAATGGATTCCCATCTTTACGTAATTTTAATATTCATGGTATTAAAGAAGGTGAAGCTAAATTAATTAGAGCATATATAGATGCAGATTTAGATAGAACCAAGTTAAAAGAAAAACAATATGTCAGTAATCCTGATATACGTTTTTTAAACTTAGTAGATGTAAACTTTGGACTAACAAAAACACAGCAAGCTAGAATAAATCAGATAGAAAGCTCTACTAAGAAAAGAGAACAAATTAAAAAATTCAGAATTGAAAACTTAAAAGAAATATTAAAACCTGAAAACATTAACAAAATAGGTAGATTTAATACTGCATATGATGTATTTAGTGATGAGGCTGTAGTAGGGTTTTTAGAAAGAATTAATGATTCATTTGGTGGTAACATATTGAAAGATGCACCAAAAAGTGGTACTGCTAGAAGATACTGGTTAGTACGTAAAGCAAAAGCTTGGAGTGAGTTAGAAGGTAAATTTGAAATGGTATCTCTACTATCTCACCCTAAATCAGCTATTACTAATTTTTACGGTGGTTTCTCCAACACCATTGTAGATGAGGGATGGTCTTCTTTTAGAAAAGCAAACGATGAGCAATGGTTATTAAATAATGTATTTCCAAAAGGGAAAGACGGTAGAGGACCTTTCTACTACAGTATAGATGCTAAAGGTAATAGAAAAAAAGAATACATTGAAAGTTATAATGATATTATCAACTGGTTATTTAGAGAAGGGTTCTTAGAGGATGGACTAGTAACTGAGGGTTATTACAGTCAAAAAAAAGCACAAGTAGACAGAGGTCGTATTAAAGATTTAATAGTTAAAAAAATACTTGGAGCTAAAGACAGTAAAGGTAACAACTATTTAAATATGAGCGATAAAGAAGCAGCTGCATTACATTCAAGAACAATGAAAGAGGCTATAGAAGAACTTGGTGTTATAGATGGTTTAACTGATGCTGGTTCGTTTTTTATGAAAAAATCAGAAATGGTACTTAGAACTAGAACTGCATTAGCTTCTATTGTCAATAGTAGACAAATATTAGGACCAGAAATTACAAAAGATATGGCGTTTAATGACCCTATTATATTAAATATTGCAAGACAATCTGTTAAAGCATCCCAGTTTGTATATCACGCAACACAACGACCAAACTTTTCTAATACAAACCTCGGTAGAATCATGACACGTTTCCACCCTTATGCTTGGAATAGTATTGGTAGAAGAATAGATATATATAGTGAAGGTGCTAATCAAAAAATATGGAACAATGAAGTAAAGAAAAAAAGAGCTAATAATCAATTTACTATGGATATCTTTGCATTAGCTATGGCTAATATATTTGCTTCATCTATATTTGAATATGCACTATCACCACCTATGTCTTGGATGCAAGATACAGCACAACTTATTTTTGGTGATGAAGAAATGCGTGATAGAGCTTTCTTTAGTCAGTATCCACATCCATCACTAGCACCATTAGCTATTGTGACACCACCTGTTAGTAGATTTATACTACCACCATTAACTGCAATGATTAATGGCAACTATGATAAATTCTGGAATTATCAATTTCACACATATTTTCCATTTGGTAGATTAAGTAAAGATGTTTATAGAACTATTAAGTCTCCAGCTATGGCTCCAGACTTTTTAACAGGATTACCATTACATAAAGTACACGCCTATGCTAGAGATTACTTTAATTCTGAAGAATTAGATGATATTTTAGCAGAATTAAGGGAAAAAAATAGAAAACTAGAACAAGAAGACAATTAATATAGGTTTTAGCCTCTAATCAGTACGACATCGCACTATCTATAATTAGGCGATAGTTAGTATTAAAAAAATATTTTACGAGCTTCTAGGGCTATTCTCGTGGACTTTTTTTGAGCAATTTGTCATTTTCTTTAGATAAATCACTTAAAATACGTTTTAATGGAAATGTATCTTTAAATATGATATTATTCTTATTATCTTTATATTCTTTGGTTAATGACCAAGTTTTATCATCTTTCATTGTACCTCTCTTAATCCTTCCATTAATCTTTCTACACCTACTAATACACCTACTGATGTATTGTTATCACCACCAGGCATATCTTTTACACATAGTTTATTTTTAATTAAATATCGTAGTGCTTTTTTTAATAGTTCTGTATTAATGATAAGAATGCAGCCATCTTGTAGTATGTATGCCCATTTTTTAGCTTTGGTAGTTTTAATACCAGATGGTTTACCTCTTGATTCATATTCTATATATACATTACCAGTTTGTTGAGTTTGTCTATCACGTTTAACTTCAATAGAAGAATCATTTAATAATTTTGCTATTTCAGTTTCACCTTCTTGTCCAAACTTTAAATCGTATTGAAAATCAGCATTATATTCCATTTAGTCCTCACTTTCTTGGTGAAATAAATCAAATAACTCATTTGCATATTTATTATCTTCTGAAAGATGCATATGCAAAAAATCATATCCTAGTATTTCTGACTTCCATTCATAGTCATCATATATTTTTTTACATATATCTTGAACTACTTTATTGTACTTGTCTTTATCAATACCATAAAGCCAAACTAAAATAGATAAGTATTCTGTGGAGTATTTGTTATTTCTTTTTTCTTTTTCTAATTCTCTTTCAAGTTGATATAACCTTGTTATTAAACTTTTACGGTCTTTAAATTCATCTAAACTTAAATCAGCGTATTGGTTTAATTCTTTGGACAACTCTTCATATTCTTTTTTTAATACTTCGTATTGTTTTTTATAAGGAATAATCATTCGTTATCCAATACCAATAGAATATTTTTGGTACTCATAATTAAATATTCTTGTTTATCTATTTCTTGAACTACAAATCCTGGACCAAATAATACTTTGTCTCCTATTTCTAGTTCTTCTGCTTTACTACCAAGAGCTACTACTTCACCAACATTTTCTTTGATTGCTACATCTGTTGTTAAAATAATACCTGCTTCTGTTTTGTTTTCTCTAGATTGCTGCTTTATTACAACTTCATCTCTTAATGGTTTCATATTGTCTCCTTATTTTATTGGCCTACTATTAAATTTTACTATAGCACCAACCAGTGGTTGATGGCCAACCATAGTGCAATTAACTAATCTCCACATTTTATTTAATTAAACAAAATCGAGACACAGGGTTGGATACCTGCCCGACTCCTTTTAAGCCGTATTATGTAGGCCAATAATTATTATTCTTTTTCAAATAGTTTTTTAATTTTAGTTAAAATACTTTCTATTATTTTTCTTTCTTCATCAGACACCCAAGGTGCTTTCTTAAAGTTAAGCAATGAAGACCTCATTATCAATAATTCTTCTTTCTTAAATTTAGCCATCGCAACACTCACAATTCCCTATTCTAGGTTGTTTGTCTTCTGAATCTCTTATTATCTTATTGTATTTTTCTTGAAATGGTGCTTCTAGTTTATGTAATACTTCTCTAATCATATCTATATCTAAGTTAGGCATTTTAACTTCTCTATATCTATGTTTAATAGTGACTATATTAGCTAAACCTTTTATCGCCATTTCTACTTCTTCTTTACTAAGATTTACTTTTGCCATCTTTTATCTCCTTCATCATTTTTATCCACTTTCCAAGAGGCATTATAATTAACGCTTCTTTTCTATCCATTCGTGTTACTACTGCATCTACATCATCGCCATGATACTCTGGATATAACCATTGTGCTATTTTCTTTCTTCGTTTTGCTTGTATGGTCCAATCTTCAACAAGACAATCAACTACTTCACTATATCCTAGTGACCTACCATCAGAGGCATAGGCCCTCTTTGCAGAGAGCCCTTCCTCTTTAGCAGTATTGACAATCTCACGTTCAAGGTTGTTACCACGTATTTTATTTCTGTGTGCCATTCCATAACCTCACTACAAAAGACAATTCTAATGGTCCAATTCCAAAATTCAAACCAAAATGTTGTCCTTCATTTACTTGAACTGACACACCAATTTTCAAAAGATATAATAATGTTAATTGCTGCATTATTAAATCATCTTGTTGTATGGTATCTATTCTTATCATTACTAACTCCAATCAACCTGTCTAAAAGTCATCGTTTCATAATCAAAGAGTGCTGTCATTTCAAACTTTCCATCATCTCTTGATTTCTCACTAGATATTACTCTAGCTTTTTCATCACGATTCCCTTTAACCATAATTACTTTATCTGCTTTCTGTACTACATTAGTACTACCTTTTAATGAATGCAATGCTATGGTATTACCTGCTGCAGATATCTTGTTTACGTGATGCACAGCTATAATAATAATATTATGTTTCTGTGCCATTTCTTTTAGTGCACCAATGATAATGTTTTGTCTCTGTATTTCAGACTCTACTCTATCAACGTGCACTTCATCAGTTGTATCTACTACTAAGATATTTGGTTCATGCGTAGCAATTACCTTCTTAATAGCTTCAATTTCTGGTGCTATTGTCATTACTTGAATATGACCTAATTGTTCTTCAAACGATATTTCTGGGTTAGACTTTACTTGGTCTATTACCCATTGCTCTGTTTGATTATTAGCTATCTGAACAAATCTTCTAAACGTTAGAAATTCATTCATCTCTAATGATAAGAACAACGTATCTTTATCTCCTTTAGTAACTACATTCTGAACGAATGCAGATTTACCCATACCAGTATCACCAGAAAATACTACAAGCTCTCCTGGTTTAATGATATAGTCTTGGCATTGAAAGATATCAGCCATATTAATAGACTTCTTGGTGATATCATTCTGTAGATATTCTACTAACGATTTAGTCATATCATTTACATTTTTGATATCTAATGTGTAATCTTTACGTTTAAAATGAATACACTTTGGGTCACAATATTCTGCCATAATAACATCATTGCACCCATATTGGTAGTTTCCATCGTACACGTTACTTACTGTTCGTATTATTTCTTCATCATCCATTGTACCTGCACTCCATTGTAACATACCATTTAATGCTACAATATAAGGAACACCAGCACGTTTATATGTACTAGACATACGCATCATTTTCATATTACGTTGTCCTTCTACAGGACCTTCATTAAATGCGTGCTGCATACAAGTAACAACAGAAGTAGTATCTTTACTACGATAATTACCTCCTGTTACTGCTTTTGATGTAGATACAATGAGATGTTGTAAATATGGTTCTACTTCTTTGTCTCTGAATAAACCAGAATACCAATCACCATCTTCTTCTCTGTATGATTGATACGAACCAGAGTTAGTAGCCATTTCTTTTACTTCATCGTAATCTAAATTCCAGATTCTATGATAAGGTATATACACCTTATATAATCCAGTTTTCTTATTAATACTAAATGGTGCTCTGATAATGCGTGTTTTATCAAAGATACTATCTGCAAATGATAAATGTTCTTTCATAGTAAGCTTTACTTTTTCGTGTAATACTCTACTAGGTTGAAAGCCAAATACATTTAATAATTCTATATGATAACCATTACCACTAAACCATATGTTCACGTGAGATTTGTCAATGCCCAGGTCTTCTATTTCACCTAGGCATTGCAACAAATAAGGTTGGAACTGGTCATCTGGTATATTGCCTTTATCTACATCCAATATAATTGAATCTAAATAAGTCAATCCATCAAACCCTTTAACTGTACGATTAGTTTCTACATACTCTTTCATGGTTTCATCGAAGGAATAATAGCTACGATACATTTCACCATTCCATTTATATTCACTAATCATATGATTAAATTCATCTACAGTACAAACAGTTCCATTACGACTGGAAACACTACCATTGATTACTTCAATTATAGTTTCTTTATTTTCCATCCTTTTACCTTTGTTTCTGAATTAATATGCTCTTCTAATTCTAGGCCTAGACGCATTAAAGTATTACCTTCACGAATCTTTCTAAACGCCCTAGAATAAGTACTTGGGGTATGTACTTTTTGATGTGCTAATCTGCCATAGACAGGTACTTCGCTTTCTAAATCATAGGAAGCAAAATACCCATCAACAGATTTAGACTTAGTATCAATCCATCTTAATATAATGTCTTGAGCAGTCATTAAAATGGTAAGTCATCAACAGTTTCAGTCTTTGCTGGTTCTCTATTACCAAGCATTTCTTCTACCATTGTATCTTGTGGTTTTTGATAGTTTTTAGGATATCCTTTTGCTATCTGAGCCATAAATTTCTTTTCTAACTCAGCTGTGTCATTAGGATTAGATACTACTCCCCAAGTAGCTCTTTTGTATTTACCAGATGCTGCATAATTAATTACAGCAACTTCACTATCAATAAGTGTATCAACATTAACTTCACCTATATCAGATACATTAATATCTTTTCCAGATGCAAGATAAAGTGTATTTAAATCCTCTGGATATGCCATACCAGTTACAATACCATTCACATCTTTTTCAAAGTTCTGATTGATAAATGTAGTGTAGTTATATCCATTGTCTTTATCTTCTAGTTTTAGTCTGATACTACAATCGTTGTATTGAGAATCAATTTGTTCTGCTTCTACAATACGACATTGATTTACGAACCAATTTTTATTGGAAGTGTTGGTCTTCACTTTTGTTCCAGTTATAGCCATTTACTTAGCTCCTTCTGTTTTCGTTAACGATTCAAAGTACTCTGTACTCTGACTTACTTTAAGTTTTGTATCGAAGAATCCAGCTTGTCGTTTCTGTTTGTATCTAAGATGGTCTTCTTCTGGAAGTTTACCTGCTTTAGCTGCTTCGTTAGCTGCTTTATCCATAGTTGATAATGATGCTACTGTTGGATTAATAGCCTTTTGTTTTGCTTTTGCATTGTCTACTTCTTCTTTACTTGCTATTGCAAAATCACCACCAAAGCCTGCAAATGCTAATGCACGACCTACTGCTGATGTCTCACCATTTTCTAATGCTGATGTTTTGTTTACAAATCCTGTGTTATCACGTTCAGCTGCTAAACCTGTGTAATACCATTCTGGTTGTTGCATAGGATTTGGTCTAACTATTGCTTGTACAACATATTCATTGCAAGTCTCACCTGTAGGTGTATCTACAATTTGATTTACACTGATTAGTTTTGTTTCAATAGTTGATTCTGGAAACTCGTCTGCGAATGCGATAAGTCTATCTTTTACTTCGGTATATTCTTTACCTTTGAATTTCATATTTTATCCTTATTTTATTATTATTAATATTAATATTTAGACTAGGAAGTTAATTATAAACACTTCCTAATCCAAATAATTTTGTTACTATTCACCTATAAATTTGGGCATACCAAGGGGTGTGTCATATAGATAATCTAAATCCCAACCTCTTATCATTGTATTGTCTCTCCAAGTACAATACACATAATATGACCATTCATCTACTAACTTAGGTTCCAAGTAATACTTGCGTTGTTCTTCTATTTCAAACCCTTCAATGCGTTTCATAACAAATTGTTTTGCAAGTAATTGTAGTTCATCTTTTCTATATCGTTTCTTTTTCATATATCAACTCCATATATTTAATTGTTTGATAACAAGTGTTAAACAATATATTGCCCATCATATGTGCATGGTAACGTTCATCATCATTGTTTGCTTTACTAATTAGATTTAATCCGATAGAAGATAAATACACAATAGCATCACATAATTCTTCGTATGCTTCTTGTGTAAATATTCTACCATCTGATTCTTCTATTGGTACTTGCATACCATATTTTTTAGCACCAATATCTAATCGTTGACCAATGTCATCAATTAATAATGATGTATATTTTACTTTTTTTGGTACTTCATTATCAGCATCAAGCTGCTCACGTACCATTTTTAAAGTGTTTTGTATGTTAGTAATTATTCTTGCATTATTTTCCATTAACCCTCCATATGCTTTGTTCTTAAATGTTCATTGCGTTCATGATTTAAGTTTGATATATCATCTTCTATTTCATCTAATGCTTTTTCAAACTCTTCTCTCATAGTATCGGTATCTATGTAATATCCTTCTTCTTCGTCAAAAGAATAGTATACATCAATAGATATAGTTGCATCTATTTGTTCCTTACCATTTGCTATTTCATTATTCACATTCTACTCCCTGCTGTTATTTCATCATATTTATCTTTGTTGCCTCCACATTCTTCAGCAATCTTTTCTGTCCATTCAAAGTATGTTAATGGTGCTACTTCATCATTACAATTATTACACCAATATGTAGTTCCTTCAACACATTCTGTAACTTCAAGGGTGTTCATATTGACCCACGCTTTTTCGTCTACTTCTTCAGTACCACAATAATCACATACCCACATATCATCCATATCTTTTTTATTCGTTTCCATCTGTATCCTTTACTCTAAATTGTTCTATCCAACTATCAGCATATTTTGGAACAAACCCTGTGTCTGCAAACCAAAACCAACCTCTACCATATAGCTTGTAGAACTCTTCACGTTCTTCTATACCCTTTTTACTCCAAGGGTCTACATTTTTATGATTTTTTAATCGTTCTTCAAAGCTTTCTTCAAACTTTAAAGGATTGTAATTTTCATCGTATGTCATATATTCTCCTATTTTATCATCCCCTAGCCGTGTTTACCATCTAGATTTATACACCACATCCGTGACATACTAGGCCGACACTAGGGGACAATAAGTTTTTATAACAGGCACCACCCATACCCAACCCTAGCATATAATGCCGTTCACCTGTTATATTAATATTACCAACTACATTCGTAGATGACTGTTTCTCCATCTGCTAATGCTTTTCTTGCAAATTTTACAAATTCTAAATCTTGTTCTTTGTAGTAATCTGCTTGATACTCTTGTATTTCATGACCCCAAAAACATCCACCGTCACAAAAATAACTACTGTATTGACTGTTTATAGCTTTTTCTAATTGATTAATATCATCTTCGGATAATTCTAATTTATCCCAACTAACAGGATTCCAATAAGTATCTTCGTTATCCATTCCTATTTCTTCCCATTTATGTTTTACACTATTTCTTTCCATATATAATTGATTCATAAACTCTTGAAGTCTAGCGTGTTTACGCCATTTAAATGGACCTGCTATTTGATATTCGTCTACTTTTTTATCACCTTCTGGTGTTTTATATTCATATGTTTCGGTACGCATTGTACCTGCATATTGGTCTAAACCCATTTTATACTCTCCTTATTTTTATTAATATTTTATTAAGGCTTTGTTGTATTGGTATCAATTTAAGAGCTTACCAAAATCGTGCTCACCTTAATTATTCAGAACTGAGGTAGTAATGCGTCACGGTGACCGCCTTACATACTACCTCTATTCTGATTGTGTACTCAATTAGTCTTGAAGTTCACCTGTTTCTGGGTTCACTTTTTTCATACCATCTTTAGTTTGTTCTAAACCATCTATGATATTAACATTTTGATTAGCAAGTCTATCTAACATAAACTTTCTAATCTGTGTTTGATGCAAATCAGCATTCTGATGGTCTACCATATCTAGTTTATCACTAAGAAACTCGTCAATAGCATCCCAGTCAAGGTTTTTACCTGTATCATACATATATGTCATCAACTTATCATCACCAGGGTGACAAGTTTTATACCATTCTATAGTGTCTTCGTTTAAAGTAAATGTTTCACTTTCAACTTCATAGTCTATATCTTCGTATGCTACTTCGTTTAGTGCTTCTCTAAATGAATCTGTATCATCAAACTCAGGGTCTGCACCCTCAATTAATACTTCATTTAGATTTACACAATTTGCATATACATCATATATTTCGTGGTCTCGTTCGTAATAACTAACACGATAATCTGCATTAGCTGCAACTTCACCATACTCATACAGATTTCTTGCTGTTGACCTTGCTGAATTATCATAGCAATTACTTAGACCATTGTAAATATCAATAGCACTTAATGTTTGTGTATTAATATCTATTGCATTCATTATCTTCCAATAGTTAAAGAACATTTCAGATATTGAATCGATACTTGGTGCTTGTCTACCACTATCACCAAGTTTGTTATATAGAAACCACATAGTTCTATCTATCATTTTACTCTCCTTTTTTTTATTATTATTAATCTAATAGAGCCATATATGCTTTTGCATTATTATCTCTAAACCAATCTAATCCTTTTCTTACAATGTTTTGTAATTTAGGACTAGTCATATAACCAGGCATCATCTGTGCTCCCATTATCATTGAGTAGACACTTTCTTCTACTGGTGATAACATATATACTTCTCCACTAAATGGATTACGTACATTAAGCATATCGTGACCTTTCTCTAAGAATGCCACTTGATTTAAATCGTAAGGAAATTTAGTATACTTTCTATCTGTAGTTACTTTATTTCCTGTATTATCTTCGTATGTAATATTATCTTTGTTCATCTATAGTTCTCCATATTATCATTATATTTATCTAACGCATATTCTGCTTCTTTGTTCCATCTTTCTTTTACTTTTTCTACTCTCATACGATATAGTTCTGCATTATCTACATCATAATACACTAACCAAATCGTATCTCTATCTATGACTTCTTTACTATATACTGCATCAGGGTAAAAAAGTTCCTGTTTATGTTCCATATTATTTTTCCTTATTATTATTTATCTGATTAGGGGTGTGCTGGCAAGGAAAAAGAGAGTTTTCTCTAGTCCAAAAACCTTGCCACGCACTGTATATAATTACTCTCTTTTTTTAGTTAGCCCAGGGAAGTATAATCTCTGGTGCTTTTGTAGTGTAGTTGAATGATATGGTATCTTGCTGCACTTTTCCAGTCAAGATATCATCGACTCTTTTTATCATATCTTCTACACTTTTTCTCTCTGATATGTCTTCTGCTTGTTTGACTGTATGTTTAATAATACTATCTGTTACTGCTATTTCTTGTTCAGAGAGTGTTGGTAATTCATAATCGGACCTTGTTTCTTTCTTAGGCAATGGTCCTGTAGTATTTTGTATGATTTCTGGTTTATATGTAGTCACTACCCAACCCATATAAATAAGAATTAGCATAAAACTAATTCCTACTATTGCTATTGCTTTATTCATTATTTATCCTTTTTTTTGTGTGTGAATATACGAAATATAACAAACTACTACAATAGTATTTCAGGTTTCATTCTTTGAAATCCCTATCGTAGTAGCTGTTATTTGCCTCTTGTAATTAATTATAGAATGCTGATTGACTACCGCTTGTTGTAGATAACATATCATACCTGCGATAATCATTCATCAGATTCTTTACTTCTTGTAATGATTGACATTCATCTAATGCTAATAATGCTCTGGTCTTTAATCTACCAAACTCAAACATCTTGCTACCGAATGCAACATTCCATCTTTGATTTAACTCACATATTAAGTGATATCTCATACTTTTCATATCAGTTTCCTTTTTTATTTATTAATAAATTCTTCGATAGTAGGCGAAACTTGTTCGTCTTACATTTTTTTACTTGTATGGTATATAAAGGTATGTGCACTGACATAAGCCAATGCACACACCAATACGAACTGATAGACTAGTTATTAGCAACAATAGGTATTGCTATCATAGTAGCGTTCTGTTTACCAAAGTTCTTAACTTCACGCTGTCTATCAGTGTCAAGTCTTAATCCCTTAGCTGATAAGAACATTCCTTCTTTAATGCTATCAGTTAATTCATCTATTGAGGACAGAAATACAGTATCGTTTCTATCTACTCTTGCACCATTGTGAGAGAAGTAGTTCGCTGTTTCATTAGTCTTATTATCTTTATTGTATTTCTGTCTTTTTAAAGCATATAATATCATAGTATTATTCCTTTTATTTGTTAATATTCTATGATAGTAGGCGATAACTATCCCGACTTGACTATAAGGAAGGATATCAACGAAAATATGAAATTTCAACGAAATAACAAATGTCAACCAAGATAGAAGGCGGGGTAGTTATACTATATATTACGCACACACATTCTAATCCAATTTTTTTTTGGAATTTTTTTTATCTGGACTTCAATACCATTTGTTGTGTAAATTAACATATGAAGCGTAAAAAGCGATATCTAGAAAGATTTGATAAAAAAACAGGTAAATGGATACAGGTACCATTATCTGAAGCAAATGAAGAAGCGGTACGTATTTACGATATGATGGAATCTGAATTAGAAATAACAGCTAAAATAGAAGCAATGAAACTAGGGGTGTACGTAATTAAAGAGAAAAATTAGTCTATTAGCTTATTAATTAGCTAATTTAAATACGTTTATGTATAAACTACGAATATATTAGCGATTAATTATCTTATTTATACCCTACATTAGGAGTGATATGAAAAAAACAAAGAAAAAGTTAACATACAAGCAAATGGTAGATATTATGGCAGGGATGGATAGAACCATTCAACAGCAACAAATGCTGCTTTTCAACATAGATAAGCTATTACAAGAGTATATTGACTATAAAGAGGAAACGGAACTCTTCAAACAATTTTTAGAAAAAAAATATGATAACAATAACAAAGAAGCTGAAGAGGAATAACTTCCAACCTGAAACATTTCGGGTCTATACTAAGGCAGAAGCTAAAGAACAAGGCCTAAAATGGAAACATTGGGGAGAAGCACAGGAGGGTCAGTACGGTATATCTGACGATGGATACGTTGCAGAGTGCATTTATCGTAAGGAATATGGTGATAAAGTAGAATATACTTACCCATATGGTAGACAATGGCTAACTGCGTGGGGTAAATTAGAGTTTGAACCGCATTGGAGGTCTAATAACTTCAGTACCGTGTCTACAAAGAGCTATAATGACCTGGAAGTACAAAAGAAAGGTGCAGATTTAGCTATGGATGCGTATATAGCGTACAAAATGGCAGGTTTATCGCCAGATTGGGAGAAAATAGGTAGATTATATAGGCCTGACCAAGATAATCCCGTTATTGCAGCAAAAAGATTATTTAAAACAAAGCAGGTAAAGAAGATGATACAGGATAAATTGAAAGAAGTCTTAACAGACAAGAACATCGATGAAGGATTTGTACTAGATGTAATAAAAGATGCTATTGAAGTAGCTAAGGTAAAGGAAGACTCTGGTAATATGATACGAGCAGCTAAAGAGTTGTCAGAGTTTCTAGATATGAAACCTAAGACGAAACAGGTTACAGAATCCTTAGAGATGGATATGTCGCATCAGATTGCAGATAGTTATGAAAAACAGACTAAGAAACTAAAAGCAACACAAACGAGACAGATAGATGAAGAAAACAATCATTATATCGGGCAAGAAGA
>Ga0222715_10001024_pt1 | contig 27520 bp, 45 predicted proteins | sample C33_9DmetaG_FD_165056 | JGI IMG/M metagenome (GOLD analysis project Ga0222715, IMG submission 165056) | Estuarine water microbial communities from San Francisco Bay, California, United States - C33_9D | ecosystem: Environmental > Aquatic > Marine > Unclassified | place: USA: California...
GAAGTAGTATTGAGAAATACACAGACAAATCAAGAATATAATTCAGATGAAGAAGCAGAAAATGATATTAAAGATCCAAATACAGCTACTCAAAAAGAGCATGTAACAAGATCTTTAAAGATAAAAGTTGCTGCAATGCCTCCATTAGGGGCTGCTTCTGACTCTAAATAATATTGTAAAAACATATAAATTGAAGTATATTGACAAAAAACTATGACAATAACTAGATCTCAAATGTACAGACAATTACGTAGAGGTGGCGGAATTACAAATGCGGTGCCTAGAAAAGGTTATTTTTTAGGTGATGTTGTTGACGCTGTAGGCGACTTTGTAGGTAGTGCAGCAGATAAAGTTGGAGACTTTGTTGGTAGTGTTGCTGAAAAAGTTGATGTAAAAGATTTAGCATCTCTAGCAGCTTTAGCATCTGGCAACCCGCAGCTAGCGGCGAGCTTCCAAACTATGGGTGGTGGTACCGGTAATCCATATTTAGATACAGGTTTACAAATGTATAGTGGATTTCAACCAGGTAAAGGTTTTAATTCTTTTCCAACTTTTGGTATGCCACAAGAACAAGGAACTTCTGATGCTCTTTTAAATTTACTTGCTCAAAACTCTACAAAGAAAAAAACAGGGACAGGTGATGATGAAGAAAAAAAACCTATTACAACAAGATTATTAGAAGCCTTACTTTCACCAGAAGGTATTGTTGGTTTAGGTGGAGCATACTTAGGATATAAAGATCAAAAAAGAGTTAATGAAGCTCTTCAAAAAAGATATGAAGATTACAGAAGAGCAGAAGAAGCAAAGAGAAAACAATATACAACAGGTCAAGGTTTACAAGGTATAACAGTAAGTAATAGAACTGTTCAACAAGATGGAACAGGAATTACTGGGTTAAATATTAGAACGAATCCACAAGGTGTTCAAGAAATTGACTATAGACAAAAAGGTGGTTTTGTTCCACCAATAGGAATAAAAGAAAAAGCAGATGATATTCCTGCAATGTTATCTAATAACGAATTTGTATTTACAGCAGATGCTGTGAGAGGTGCCGGTAATGGCAACGTAAAAGAAGGAGCTAAAAAAATGTACGCAATGATGAAAATGTATGAGGGTCAAGCCTAATGTCTATAATGAATGTAGCTAGAAAAAATTATCAGGCAGGAACTTACGCTCCTGGTACACCAGCAGAATTTTTAAAACCATTCGGTGAAACAATTTCTGATTTTACTGTTTCTGAGTTAAGACAACCAGTAGACATTTCAGCAATATCACCTAAAGTTTCTAAAATGAGTCCTCTTATTCAAGAGGCTTTACAAAGACAAGCTTCTCAAGCAGGATTAGGAAATCTTCAATTCGATCCACAAACCGGTGAAGTAACAGGAGTTGGAACAGGTACAGGTGTTGCTTCTTATGAACCATATTTACAAGCAGCAGGTGCCGCTACTGGACCAGACGCTTACAAATCATACATGTCACCATATCAAACAGAAGTATTACAGGCTACAGAAGATTTATTAGCCGAGCAACGAGCAGCAGGTAGACAATCTATTTCAGATCAAGCTTACACTGCAGGAGCTTTTGGTGGAGGTAGAGAAGGTGTTCAAAGAGCTGAGTATGAGAGACAAAGAGATATTTACGATGCCGGTATTATGTCTAAATTAAGACAAGAAGGTTTACAACAAGCGCAACAGCAATCTCAACAAAATTTATTGAATCAATTAAGACTAGGTGGTGCACAACAGGAATTTGAAACAGGTGTTACTAGTTCTTTAGGAAAAGCTGGAGCTGGTGCACAAGCTTATTCACAATCTATTTTAGATGCAATACAACAACAAAACTTGATGGGTCAACAATTTCCATTACAAAAAATTGGAACTGCAGCTAATATATTTGCAAATGTTGCAGGGGGTGTCCCTGGTCAAGTTCAACCGCCAATTACAACAAGTCCAGCCTTAACAGGTATTCAAACTTTTGCCGGTTTATATCAAGGTCTTGGAGGAGGACAACAAAGCGGCCTAGCAGGTTTATTAAATAGGTAAATAATGCCAAACATATTAAAAAGACCAATGTTTAGAAAAGGTGGTTCCGCTTCAGAAGGTACTGGAATTACTACTGGTTTAACAAATAGACAAAATTATTCTGAAGCTGGCGCTGTTTTACCTACAATTAAAGAACGATATGAAGAATTAAAACCCTCTCCTGAAAGTACTGTATCAGACTTTATGACAGCTTTAGGTGCAACGGCTCCACAAGATCCAACAAAATTACAAACATTTGGACAAGTGTTATCACAAGCTGGAACAACTGCTTCTGGATTAAGAAGACAAAGAGAAGAAACAGCAGAAGGATTTAAATCTGGAGCCATAAATGAAGTTATTAAAAATTTAACTAAAGGTGAATCAGATCAGTTAATTAGAAGAGCTAAAATGTGGGCACAAACACAAAGAGCTGCCGGTAAAGATATGACAGATGATCAAGCAATTGCTATTTGGTTAAACGCTGCAATATCACAAGGTAGTCCATACTTAAAAGGGCAATCACCACAAGATAGAATTTTAGATATGGCTAAAGATTACACTAATCCAGATGGAGAGTTTGGATTTAGTCCAGCTGGAGCACAGCAAGTATCTAAAATAATTGTTGCATATCAAGATGGAACTTTACCTCCGGGAATACAAGAAAAATTTAAAGGTCCTATAGATCAAGAAGGTGCTTTAATAGCAACGGAAGATGGTGGATATGAATTTAGAGATATGAAACAACTTGATGAAATATATTACACTCCAAATAAAATTTATGTTAACCCTGACGATGGTCAATTATATGAATACATAGGTGAAGGACAATTTCAAAAAGTAAATCAATAGGAGGTCTAAATGGATGAAGAACTATTGGATATAGAAAGTGTAAGTCCTCCAGAAAAAACTGAAGAAGAAAAGAAAAAAGAAGAAGAGAGAAAAGATCAACCTGCTAGAATAATTCCTAGTAGTTTATTTCTTAATCCAGAATCTCTTTTAGAGATTAATAAAAAAGCATTAGACGCTTCTAAATATTTAACAGGTGAACGTGTAATAACTAGAATTAAAGAAAGATTAGATAACGTACCTGAACGAAAATTAACTGAAATAGAAGAAGTAGGACCTTTTGAAGGATTTGCTGCTGGTATTATTGATGGATCTATTAAACTTCCATATGGTTTTGCAACACTAACTGCTGAAGTTATGGATGCTTTAGGCCCTGATAATGTGCCTATTGAAGAAAGTAATGTTGCTAAACTACAAGAATATTTTGATAATACGGTATTAGGTAAAATACAAAAAGGTGCAGAAGATACAGTAAAAGAATCTGCAATAGGTAGATTAACTACTGCTTTTACACAACTTTATGGAACTGGAAGAGCTGCTGCAAGTGGTACAATTAAAATAATGGAGAAAGCAAATCAAGTTTATAACAGATTTTCAAAAGCAGCTAAATTAAACAAAGTTGTAAAAGCAAATAAAAATGCAGTCAAAGCTGGAATTAGAGCTAAAGAATTAAACAAGTTATCTGGTAAACAAAAATTTATAGGGGTAACTGTTGGAGGTGGTTTAGGAACCGGTTTAGTTGTAGACATAGAAGATATTGGAACATGGGGAGATGTATTAGGTGGACCTACACAGTTAGATAGAGAACCTTTAAAAGAAGCAGACGATGATGCAATGAGAAAATTGTGGAATCGTTTTAAGTTTGGATCAGAAGCAGCTGCAGTGTCTGTACCAATTGTATATGGCATCAACACAGTTGCTAAAAGAATATCAGAAGCAGGTAAAGATTTAAAATACAGTAATGATCAATTAGATAGATTGATTGATAAATACATTGTTAAACCTTTTGTACCTAGAGGTGGTAAACCTCAAAAAGTATTTGAAGGTATGAAAAAAGTAGAAGGTAAAATATCTGCAGGTCAAGTCACAGCCAGAGATTTAATTAAAGATATTGACAGAAGTTTATATGAAATAGCAAAAACTTCCGGTATCTCAACTCGTAATCCAGCATGGAAAAGATTAATAGGTAGAATGGATGAATTACTTACTTCTACAGATGATGTTATTCAAGGAAGTAAGGTTACCTTTAAAGGTTTTGATGATAAACAATTAACTGAATTTAGAAAGTTTACAAAAGAAATTGGTTTAAGCGCTGATGATAGTAAAAAACTAATTAACGACATGACAAAAGTTAGAAATGAATTTAATGATTTTAAAAATATTTTATTAACTGGTGGTAATTTAAATGTAGCTAATGGCGAATTTATGAAACTGATGTCAGAGAGAATGAGAAATATTTTTAACTCTGAATACAAAATACTTGATGGTAAAAGTATTTTACCTTGGAAAAACTATAAGCCAACAGATTCTGTCATTAATGATGTTCAACAAGTATTTAAAAGATTTGCAAAAGAAAAAGGAGTTGAATTAGGTCCAGATGATTTAGATGCAATAATAAATGATATTGTTGAAAACGTTAGGATAAACCCAGCAACAAAAACTCCTGAGTTTCCATTATCTACTTTCACTGCTTTAGATGATGAAACTGTTCAACTTATTAATATTGCAGATAATATAAAAGGTGGTCAATTTAAACCTACATCTTTAATAAAATCCAAAAAAGATTTAAGAACTTTCCAAAGATTCTTTGGTCAAAAAAGAGATTTAAGAAATACCATTATTAATGTAATGCAGGACCTTTCTACTCTTACAGCTAAAGATGAGTTTTATAATAACTTAATAAAAGAATCTGACGAACTTATAAAGAATGGTGAACGAAGTATTTTATATCCAACACGTCAAGAGGCTGTTGTTAAAATGCCTTATCAAAAAATCATAGCTGATAAAAGAGGTTTAAATATTAAATCGCCTTTAGGTGAACAAGTATATACAAACCCTGTTAATGGATACTTTACATCTCAAGAAATGGCAGACGCTTTAAATTTCAGTGAGAGATTATTGTTTGATAATCTTGCAAAGGACGCTGCATATCAAACATTATTTTTAATACCAAAAGGATTAACTCAAATATCTAAAACTATTTTAGGTCCATTTACACACACTAGAAACTTTCTTACTGCATCGCAGTTTGCATTAGGTACTGGTAATTTATTTAAAGATCCTAGAAAAATAGTCAGTAATTTTAAGCAAGCTTTTAATACAATTCAACCACAATTATTGTACAGAAATACACCAAAAGACCAACAATTATATAAATTTTTGTTAGAAGAACAAGTAGTAAGTTCTTCTGCAAGTGCTAGAGACATTGCAGGTTTGCTTGATGATATTGGTAAAGGTGGAGATGTTTATATGAGATTGTTTGGTAAGTTTGGTCAAGCAATGAAAAAAATATACAATATGGCTGGTGATGTATATGTAGCGGAAGATGATATTTGGAAAACTTATAATTTTTTATCTGAGTTTGATACCTATAAAAATGCATACACAAAAGGTTTAGATAAAGGTTTAATTAAAAAAATGCCGACTGATTTAGAAATCATGAGAAAATCTGCCGATATTGTTAGAAACACAGTTCCAAACTACAACTATGTTGGATCTTTTGTACAAGCTTTTAGAAGATTACCAGTAGGTAATTTCATGTCTTTCCCAGCTGAAGTAACAAGAACTGCAGGAAATATATATCATTTAGGTATGAAGGAAGCTAAAGATCCTGTTTTAAGAGCTGTGGGTTTAAAAAGATTAGCCTCTTTTGGGGCAACGATTGCAGCATTACCTGTGGTTACTGGTGCAGTGCTTAAAGGTTTATATGGTGTAACTTCTGCAACGATTTCAGCTATAAGAGAATTCTTACCTGACTTTTCAGCGGACTCAACTATCTTTGCTTACAAAGATGAAAAGGGAGATATTAAATATATAGATGCCTCTGGTGCTATGGTTTATGATACTATTATCAACCCTGTGCAATCAGTTATTGCAGGAGTAGATAGAGAAAGAGTTTTTGATGAAGATGCACCTTTAACAAAGGGTGTATTAGAAGGTTTAAATAGAGGTTTAAGTAGATTTGTAAGACCTTTTATAGATGAATCTATTTATTTTAATACGGTGAATAATTTACTTGTTAGAAAAGGAGTTACTGCTGACGGTAGAAAATTATGGAATGATGATGCACCTTGGGGAACTAAAGTTTATGAAGCTGCAAAATATGCTCTAACAGAAGTTGCACCTTTATCTTACAAACAATTTAAAAGACTAGGTCTTGCGATGCAAGATAAACCGGGAGATAGAGGCGAGAAGTTTGATGTATCTGATGAAGTAGCAGGTTTTTATGGACTACGTCCCATTAAAATAGATCCAATTGAATCTTTAAACTATAAAATAAATGACTTTAAAGTATCTGTTAGAAATACAAGAAATTTATTTACAAAACCGTTTTTAAGTGGTGGAGAGATAAGTGAAAATGAAATAATTGAAAATTACATTTTAGCTAACGCTCAACGTTATAAAGCATTTAATCAATTAAAAAGAAAAATAGAAGCTTCTTCTATATTAGAAGGCACTGAAAAAGAAATAAAAGAATTATTTAATAGAAGACAAGAACCAAAAAACTACAGGGCCATACAAAAAAATAGATTCATGCCTTTCTCTTTAAGTAAACCAGTTAAAAAAGAATTTGAAAGACAAACAGAAGAACTGTTAGAAAACTTTGATGACATTGAGAGACCGGCTAGAATAAGAGGTCCTTTGTTACGTACCTTAAAAAGAATCGAGAGAGAAATGAAACGTATTCCTTTAGGTGAAAATTTCTATGACTATATAGATGTAAATAAATATATCAGCCAGGCGCCAGCAACTAGCGGCGAGAGGCAATTTGCTAGTTTACCAACAATGCCAATGCCTAATTCACAAGTAGTAAACCCACAACCAATGATGACAGCAGATGGATTGACACCTACAGAAAATGCGTTATTGACTGAAGGCGAAAAACAAATTAGATTAAAGCAAAGAGGAATGGCTTAATGATAGACAAAGGAATTTCATACAAAGATCAACGATTAACAGAAAAACAAAAGAAAAAAATTAAACCTGCTAATCAAGGTGGTGGACCCAACTATCTTGGTAAACAAGAAACTGTAACTGTACCTAAAAAATGGTTATCGGATCCAGATCACGTTGTTGCAGAACTTGCTTACATTACACCTAGAGAAAAGAAAATACTATTAGATGCAAATTTATATGGTTCTTTAAATGGAAAACCAAATAGAGGCCCTGCTGGAATTCAAAGTCTTCAAGGAGATATGGGTTCTGTAGGTGGTGGACCTTCTGGTAGCGGTGGTGGTGGTAATAATGATGGCCCTTCTGCTAGAGATAGACAAATGGGTATGCAAGGTAAAACAGGGAAAGCAGATCCTTCTATAGGTGATGGTGGTGTAGATGATAGAGGAACTCCTGAACAAAATGCAAATCAAAGAGCACAAGTAAGAGCTGGTCAAGTTAGAGCTATAGAAAATTTAATTGATAGACCAAAAATAGGATTTACAGATGCTGCAACATATAACTTACTAAGTCCAAAAAATATTTTAAGCGGCCTTGGAAGTTTAATAACTGGAGTACCTTTTGTTGGACCTATAATAGGTGAACTTGGAACAAAATTTAATGAAAAATATGGTCCTTTTAATAATAGAGAATTTTACGAACAAAAAGTTAAACCTGCAGGAAAAACTGATTTAAGTTATGAAGATTATATGGATGCTAGAATGAAAGGTGAAATAGACGCATATGGAAATCCAACTGGAAACATGGATAGAGGTGGGGGTAATGATACTTCTGGGATATTACAAAATCTTTTATCTAACTCAAATTTATTCAATCAACCAACTATTACACCTGTACCATCTAAAAGTTTAAATTATGCCTATACACCTTTTTCAAATAAAGTTGTAATTGCACCGGGAACGGCGTTAGGAAGAAGAAAGGTTACAATATAATGCCTAGAAAATCTCAACAAGACGCTATTCAAAGAATAGATTCACATGAAAAATTATGTCGTATTATGCAAAAGCAAACTCAAGAATCCATCAACAGTCTTCAAGGTCAGATTAATAGAATAGAAAGAATATTATTAATATCAGCAGGTGCTTTAATGTCTGGTATGGCAGGAATTATTTTAACTCTTTTACAGAAATTTTAAATCCAATCTTTAAGTTCTTCTCCCATAACTTCAGTTGCAATATTAACTTTATCTCGTAAAGCTTTTACAATTTTTTCATCAATAGTATCTTCAGCAATAATATCTACATAAGTCATTGGTTTTTCTTGACCGATACGATCAATACGAGCTTCCGATTGTTGTCTTTTTTCTAAATCATATCCATTAGAATAATAAACCATAGTAGATGCACCGGTTAATGTAATTCCATAACCACCAGTTTGTGGTGTACCAACAATAAATCTAACAGGAGATTCCGGATCTTGAATTAATTTAATTGCTTTCTGTCTATCTTCTGTAGAAGTATCACCATAATAAGTTACAACAGATTCTTCTCCATAATCTTTTTGTATTTGTTTAACAATAGAAGCAATATCATATCTATAATGAGCCCAGATAACTGCCTTACCTTCTATTTCATCAAGAACCTGCATTAATTGATCTAGTCTGTTTGATTTAATTTCCTGAACAGAGTCGTCATCTGCTTTGAAATGGCCACAAGTAATTTGATGGAGTCTCATCATTTGAGTTATGACAGTTGCAGTAGTGGTTACTTTACCATTTAAATGTGCAAGTGCTTGCTGTTTCATTTGAGTATATAATTTTTTCTGTTCTTCAGTAAGCTGTATAATTCTTTTCATATAAGTTTTCTTAGGAAGATCTAAACAATCATCTTTTAAACATCTATAAGAAAAAGGTTTTAATTTTTCTGATAACTCTCCAAGATTTCTATAGCCAACTACAATTTGTACCTGACGACCAGATACATTTATTGATCTCATCTTTGCATAACGAACTCTAAATGCATAATACGATTGTTGATCTAACAACCACGGATCTAAGAAATAACATTGAGCAAATAAATCCAATGGAGATTTAGTTACCGGAGATCCAGTTAAGATTCTTTTGTATTTTACTTTTGCACCAAGTTCGACAATTGATTTTGTTCTAATTGCACTAGGATTTTTTATTGTAGTTGATTCATCTATTGCCATCATAGCTCTATGACAAGATAAAAATTTCCAAGCAAATAGTTTACCTTTTTTAGTAGAGAAAGCCTCTACATTCATAACTAAAATATTTAAGTCTTCAGTTGTTTTAAATAAATTTTCTAATTCTTTTTCTTTTTTCTTACCACCGTTTGATTGCCAAAGAACAACATTTTTTTCTACATGATCTGGCATATGATTCGGTATTTCACTATCGAACCAATTTTTATAAACACCTTTTGGTGCAACAATTAATGCACCATTAATTTTACCTTTATCATAAAGCATAGATATATTGTCTATAAGAACTTTAGATTTACCTGTACCCATTTCCATAAAATATGCAAAAACAGGCTTATCCCATGACATTTCTAATGCCTTAAGTTGATGCGCAAAAGGTTTAGTTTTAAATTTATAATTCATAATAGTTTCTTCTTTCTATTGAAACCCTCTATCAAATAGTATATAGAAAGTCAAGAAATTATGAAAAATAAAGTTTATGTAATTCAGGATGTTCCTGGAACTAGAGAAGGTAAACCTAAAATAAATATTATAGGTGCATCTGAATATGGGGAACTAAAAGTTTTACTTCCAGAAAATTCACAAATTATTTTAAGTGCCGGTCCATTGGTTTTTAAATTAAGAAAGTTGTTAACAAATTTTACATCAGAAGATTATTTACTACTTACGGGTGATCCTGCAATTATTGGAGTTGCCTGTTCAATTGTTTCTGATATAACAACTGGAAAATATAAATTATTAAAATGGGACAAACAAGAAAGAAGGTACTATCCAATTGAAATTGATTTGTATCAAAAAGAATCCTCTTGACAATTTAGTTTATAGGATTATATTAGAAAGAAATAGAAAGGTAAAATTATGAGTGTAAATTTTAGAGAAGATAAACAAGATCAAATTAAAGCTGTTGCTAATCCAAATGAATTAGCTGCCAAAGTTCAGCAATTAAAAGATTTAGAAGATGAAATCGCAAACGCAGAAGACGGCGTAAAAAAATTAAAAGAAAAAGCAAACATAATTTCTCAATTTGAAATTCCTCAAATGATGGAAGAAATGAATATCAAAAAATTAAAGCTGAAAGATGGAGAGACAGTTGAAGTCTCCAATTTCTATAGTGCATCTATTGTAGATCAAGATGCAGCTTTTAAATGGCTTCGTGAAAACGGTCGAGGTGATATTATTAAAAATGATATTACCGTTACCTTTGGTCGTGGCGAAGATAACAAGGCAGCGCAATATGCTGTCCTTGCAAAAGGTCAAGGATACGAACCTGTCCAGAAAGTGGGCGTGCATCCTCAGACCCTTAAAGGAGTAGTCAGGGAGTGTAACGAGTCTGGAATCGAACTTCCTGACTGCTTTAAAACTTACGTGGGTAACCGTACAAATATAAAAAGGAGTTAAATATGGAAAACAACATAACAACAAAAAAAGCGGCACAAACACCGTCTACTATTTTATTTAGAGACGATGCCTCAAAAGGATTTGAGAATGTAAGACAAGAATCTCTTGCTTTACCTATCTTAAAACTTTTGCAAAACGGATCAGGAGAAGCACAAAAACGTAATCAAAATTACGTAGATGGTGCAGAACCTGGTATGTTTTTAAATACAGTTACTAAAAGACTGTATGATGGTGATAAAGGAATAAGTGTAATTCCTTGTTACTATAAAATGGAGTTTCAAGAATGGGCAGAGTTTGGTACTGGTTCCGGTAGACCAGAACAAATTTTTCCTGCAGACTCTGATATTTTATCTAAGACTACTAAAGATGGTGGTAAAGATAGATTACAGAATGGAAACTACATTTTAACTGTCCATCAAAATTTTGTAATTATACTTGGACCAGATGGTAAAGCTGAAACTGCATTAGTTTCAATGAGTGCCTCTCAAGGTAAAGTTGCAAGAAAATGGCAGTCACTTCAAATGTCACAAACTATGAAAGATGAACAAGGTTCTTTTACACCTGCATCTTTTGCTTTCTCTTACAAATTAACCTCAGTGTTAAATAGTGGTAAGGGTAATCAGTGGTATGGTTTTTCAGTTGAGTCTGAAGGACCAATTCAAGACGCTGAACTTTATCAAAGAGCTAAAGACTTCCACGATAGTTTAGAAAAACAAAACAGATAATTGCCACAATTGGGCGCTACGTTTGTGGCGCCCAATTTAATTTAACTTGAGGGAACATGTTAGAAAGATTAAAAGATATATTTAGAGGTTTAGAGAGTGCTCATGGTGTCACTAAAAAAACAGATGAAATTAGACACGATGGTAAAAACGAAGTCAGATCAAAAACAATAAGAGAGCCGGTAACCAATGAGTTATGGCAAAAACATTTAAATGGTGAAGAACCTGGATTAGGTATTATACCCATCAACGAAGAGAATAAATGTAAATGGGGTGCAATAGATATTGATACTTATCCATTTGATCATTTAAAATTAATTAAAAAAATTAGAGAAAATAATTTTCCACTAATAGTATTTAGATCTAAATCAGGTGGTGCACATGTCTATTGTTTTGTAAAACAATTTGTTGCTGCATCTTTGATGAGACAAAAATTACAACTAATGGCATCTGCTTTAGGTTATGCTAAAGCAGAAATATTTCCTAAACAATCTAAGATCATGGCAGATAGAGGTGATGTAGGTAGTTTCTTAAACATGCCGTATCATGGTGGAGATCGAACAGTTAAGTATGCAATTGATGACAACGGTAATTCTTTAACCATAGAAAAATTTATAAAAGCATATGACTTAATTGCGTTAGAAGATATTCAATTAGAAAATTTATTAGTAAATAAAAAACAAGAAAAAGTTAAAGAAGATTTTCCTGATGGTCCACCATGTTTAAATACCATAATTAAAAATGGTCCTATTGTAGAAGGTAATGGTGATGTTGCAGCATCTGGTCGTGATAATGGTTTATTTAATATTGGAGTATATGTAAAAAAATCTAATCCAATAGGTTGGGAAGATAAATTAGAAGATTACAATACAGAAAAATATATTAAACCACCTTTAAAATCTACAGACATACAAAGGATTATAAAACAATTAGATAAAAAAGATTACGATTATAGATGTAAAGACAAACCTATTTGTAATTTTTGTGATGAAAGACTTTGTTATACAAAACAATATGGAAAAGGCGGTGATGTTAGAATGCCTGCAATTACATCAATTAGAAAATATGAATCAGATCCACCTATATTTTTTGTAGATATAGATGAAGATACTATTGAAGTAGATGCACCAACATTACACGATCATGAAAAGTTTAGTATTGCATGTATGACTGAACTTGGAACACCATTAATTCCAGTTGCTAAATTAGTATGGAGAAAACAACTAGCATCTTTAATGAAAAACATGGCTACATTAGAAGCTCCTGATGATACTAAAATAGATGTCCAGTTAAAAGAATTACTAACTGGATTCATTAGTCGTGATGGTAAAGCTTTAGAAGATGTTTTAAAAAGAAAACCTTATACAGAAAATGGAATTAGTTATTTTAAATTCAAAGATTTCTGGGGTTATATTGTAAAACAAAAGACTTGGCCAGAAAGAAACTATCCGAAAAATAAAACAATAAGATTGTTAGAACATTTATTTAACGCAAAACAAGATGTTAAAAAGATAGTTATCAATGATCAAGAGAAGAGTGTAAAACTTTGGACGGTAGAGAAAATTGAAGTCGAAAAGTATATACCAAGAAAATTAGAAAAACAACCCGCACCTTTTGAATGAGAACAGTAATAGCAGGACCACCAGGAACGGGGAAGACCCATACGTTAATTCATAAACATTTACAAAATGAATTGATTATTAATAAAACAGATTCTAAAAAAATTTGTTACATTACTTTTAGTAATGCAGCAGCAAATGAAGCAAGAGAAAGAATACAAAAAGAATATCCAACATTTGAATTTGAATGGATTTGTACCATGCACTCAATGGGAACTAAAATGTTAGGTATAGATACTTCATCGCAGTTACTAAAAGATAAAAACTGGAATGCATTTAAAAATAAATATGGTCATACTGATATGCATTTTGAAACAGTACAACATGCAAATGGTTTTAATGAATATAAAAATCAATACATGAAAATTATAGAATACTCTCGTTGCACAAAAATGAATTTACAAGATGCAGCAATAGAACTTGATTTAATAGATTATATTAGTGAACCTTTACTAGAACAAATCAATCAAGACATTATTGATTATAAAAGAGATTATAACATGTATGAATTTTCAGACATGATTTCCAAGTTTGTTGAGAAAAAACTATGTCCCTCCCTCGACGCTGTTTTTCTCGATGAAGCCCAAGATCTGAATCCTCTGCAATGGGAAATGTTTTTTTACATTGAATCCTGTTGTAAGAGATCTTACGTTGCAGGGGATGACGATCAGGCTATCTATGCGTTTCAAGGGGCAGACCCTAAGATATTTATTAACTTAGAAGGAACACCCGATCATCAAACACAATCAAGAAGGGTGCCGCATGCCGTGCATAAAGTTGCACTATCTATATTAGATAATATTGATGAAAGAAGAGTAAAGGAATGGTTACCTAGAGAAGCTCCCGGTAAAGTTATAGAAGATTTAGAATTAGAAGATATTGATTTTAGTAAAGGTCAATGGATGATTTTAACTCGAACCAATGATCAAATGAAAAAATTAGTGCCTTTACTTCAAGTTACTGGCTATAGATTCGATTGTAAATTCAATGATTTACTTCCATTAGAAGTGATAAAAGCAATCAATGATTGGGACCGTTTAAATAAAGGTGCAAATATCTCTGGAGATGAGGCTAGAAATATTTATGAATATCTAAAATACGATCAAGGCGATGTAAAGTATGGTTTCTCTGGAGGCAAGTCCCTAGTAAATGTAGACTCAGTGGACATGGATGAGTTGAGACTAGAACATGGACTCATTGCTCACGGGGATTGGAAAGCGTTAAGATTAAAAGATTACCAAATTGAATACATCAAGGACCTAGTGGCGAGCGGCGAGGATCTAAGTAAACCGGCAAGAATAAAATTATCAACTATACATTCTGTTAAAGGGGAAGAAGCAGAAAATGTAATTTTATTTACAGATTTAGAAAGAATTATTTATGAAGCAGCGCAAATAAATAAAGACACCGAACATAGATTATTTTTTGTTGGTGTGACAAGAGCAAAAGAAAATTTATTCATAATGAATCAAGGTTATGAATATCAATATAACATAGGAGAAGAAATAATATGACAAATAAAGGTATGTTTAATGAAGCATTTCCACAAGATAAGCAGATAGGCGGGAGTCATTACAAAGACTTTCACATTCAACCGTATGAATTTATATCAAAGAATGATCTCTCTTTCTTTCAAGGAAATGTTATTAAGTACGTGTGTAGATATATGAATAAAAATGGTATACAAGACTTAGAAAAAATAATTCATTATTGTGAATTAGAAATTAAAAAGATGAAAGACATAGGTAAAAAGAAGTGAATCTAATAGCCGTACATGATTTGTGTTTTTATACATTAGTAACTTATTTTTTTTGGAGTAGATTAATATGATTTTTCAAGCACAAACAGAATGGACATGTCCAGAAACTTTCCCTGATTTAAGTCAAGCAAAATATATTGCAATCGACTTAGAAACCAGAGATCCAAATTTAAAATCAAGAGGATCTGGTGCAGTTATAGGCGAAGGAGAAATTATTGGTATTGCAATCGCAGTTGATGGTTGGTCAGGTTACTATCCAATAGGACATAGAGAAGGTAATCTAGATAAAAGAATAGTATTAGATTATGTAAAAGAAGTTTGTGCAACAGATGCAGTTAAAATTTTTCACAATGCAATGTACGATGTATGTTGGTTGAGAGCTTATAATATAAAAATAAATGGTTTTATTGTAGATACAATGTTGATGTCATCATTAATTGATGAAAATAGATTATCATATACATTGAATAGTATTGCCTTTGAATATTTAAGAGAAGTTAAAGATGAAAAAGGTTTGAAAGAAGCAGCAGAAGCTGCTGGTGTAGATGCTAAATCAGAAATGTATAAACTTCCTGCGATGTATGTAGGTGCTTATGCAGAAAAAGATGCAGAATTAACACTTGAATTGTTTAAAGTTCTTTCACGTGAAATACATAAACAAAATTTATCAGAGATATTTGATTTAGAAACACAGCTCTTTCCTTGTTTAATTGATATGAAATTTAAAGGAGTAAGAGTAGATGTACAAGCAGCACACCGATTAAAACAGTCAATGGTGACAGAAGAAGAAGCGTTATTATTAGAAGTAAAACGAGAAACAGGTATCGACACACAGATATGGGCAGCAAGAAGCATTGCGAAAGTTTTTGACAAACTCGGTTTACACTACGAAAGAACTTTGAAATCACAGGCGCCCTCCTTTACTAAAAATTTTTTATCAGAACATAAACATCCTTTAGTTAAAAAAATAGCTAAGGCAAGAGAAATAAATAAAGCTCACACAACCTTTATAGATACAATATTAAAACATGAGCATAGAGGTAGAATTCATGCGGATATTAATCCAATACGATCTGATCAAGGTGGAACAGTGACCGGGAGATTTTCCTATTCTAATCCAAACTTACAACAGATTCCTGCAAGAAATAAAGATTTAGGACCAAAGATAAGATCTTTATTTTTACCAGAAGAGAATCATACTTGGGGTTGTTTTGACTACTCACAACAAGAGCCAAGATTAGTTGTACATTATGCAGCAACAACAGATCCAATTATGTATGATGATTCTGTTTCAAACATTGTAGAAAAATTTAAAAGTGATTCTGTAGACTTCCACCAAACTGTTGCAGACATGGCAGGAATATCTAGATCACAAGCAAAAACAATTAATCTAGGTTTATTTTATGGAATGGGTAAAGCAAAATTACAAGCAGAGTTAGGTTTATCTACTAAAGCAGAGGCAGAAAATTTATTTAATCAGTATCATGAGAATGTACCTTTTGTTAGAGAGTTAATGAATAGAACCTCACAACATGCTCAACTGTCTGGATCAATAGGAACTTTACTTGGTAGAAGATGTAGATTTAATAAATGGGAACCAAATACTTTTGGTATGCATACTCCAATGACTTTAGAAGAAGCAGAAAGAACTTATGGAAGAGGTCGAATAAAAAGAGCTTTTACTTATAAAGCATTGAATAAGTTAATTCAAGGATCTGCAGCTGATATGACTAAGAAAGCAATGTTAGATTTATATAATGAAGGTATTATACCGCACATACAAATACATGATGAATTAGATATTTCTGTAGAGTCAAAAGAACAAGCTAAAAAGATCATTGAGATTATGGAAAATGCTGTTAAACTAGCAATCCCAAATAAAGTTGATTATGAATATGGCAATACTTGGGGTGAAATACATGGGTAAGAAAATTTATGTTATTAGTAGACACCTATTTAAACAAAAGTCAGATTCATGGAATCGGAGTATTTTCTAAAGAAAATATAAAACAAAAAGAAATAGTTACAAAAGAATTACCACAATTTGAATTTCATTTTAATCAAAATGAATTACCTAAAATGCCTTTAGCTTTTGCTAATTTTATAAACGAATATGCATTTGAATCTAATTTAGATAAAAATATTTTAATACTAGGAATAGATAATGAAAAATATATGAATCACAGCGATACTCCAAATATTGATGAAAATGGTTATGCTTTAAAAGATATTAAAATTGATGAAGAGTTAACTGTTGATTATAAAAAAATAGATAAAAATTGGTAGATAATGTCATACTTAAATGCTAATATACCGCCGATTTATTGCAAAGTAAGGAAGGAGTATCTTTATGATCTTAAAGAACATCAGGGAGAGTCTAGTGACTGCGTTATCTTTGGTCTTGTCTCTATTTCAGGTCGCGCACTCTTATTTAATATCATGTTACCCAATGGTGCGTGCTATTGGCGTTTGCCTATCTCAGCGTTTTTCCAAAAACAGTTTGACCGAGCCGATGTGCCGGATATGCAGACGGACCAACTCCAACTGTGGAATTGTTTTAGTTATTGGCCTAGTGTCCATTGCTTTGATTGGTTGGCTGGTATAGACGGCAAATATCTAGGAAAAGATAAAAAATTCTATCATGGACAATATCTTTTTACAGTTGACTGGGCACATCCAGAGACTAATATACTCAATACAGAACATTCTGAAATACCTCAAGAGCATAAGTGTGCACATATATTGGCTCTTGATAACGGGAATTATGCAGCTCAGCCTAATAATCGCATTCTGTGGCATGTTAATTCATACACTACTGATAACAGCTGGCCTGACTATAAAGTACAAAACACTGTCTGGGATGTCGAAACTTCGGACTGGGTTACAGAAGATTCTGATAAAATGTTCTATGAAATAGAACCAAAGGAGGAGTAATGAGAGATACAAAAACAATTGAAACATTTTTAAAAAATAAAGAACAAAAAGAAAAGCAAATGAATTTGTTTAAAAATTTAAAAAAAGAAGTTGAAACTGGAGCTAACGGTACACAAAAATATGTTATTAAAGAGGGGCCGAACAAAGGTAAGGTAGCAAGCAAATGAAAAAATATTGTAAGATTTGTAATCACCGATGTCACTGCGTAGGTCAAGGTTATTATGTAAGTGGTAATAAATGTGACGCATGTATTTGTGATAATTGTAACTGTGGTGGTGTTAAACTAGGATCTGCTGTCAAGAAAAATTTTTGGCAAAAAATAAAAAATTGGTTGTTCTAATGTTTGACAAATTCATGTATACTTTTTTCGGAAAAATTGATGATCTATTTATGAAAATAGACATTATGTTTGAAACAATCTGGAAAACTTTTACAACTAAACGTAAACGGGGGAGAAAAAAATGAAGAATTGTAAAAAATGTGAACAAGAATTTCAACCAAAAGACGACCTAGACATTTTCTGTAGTCAGGATTGCAAAGAAGAAGCATTAGCGGAGTTAGATTCTGATTCCGATGAGTGTTTATCATGTCAATAAAAATCAACGAGAACACAAGTATCGGTCTTCCGTTAAGAAATTTAATAGGTTTGATCGCAGCCATAATTGTTGGCGCATGGTTTGCTTTTGGTGTAATTGAAAGACTCAATAGATTAGAAACTAAAAATCAATTGTTTGAAAAAGATTTACTTGAGGCGAGTAAACAGACTCCCATAGACCAAGAACAATTCATGCTTCTTGAACATATAGCAGAAGGTCTTGAGAAATTAACTGAACGTGTTGATGGTATGATGAATAACAGAGTTAATATTGAAAGACTACAAATGGATGTAGAAAGATTAAGAGTAGATACAGAAAAATTGAAAGATAGTGTCAGAGCTAATATAGGTAAATTAAACGGGGATCATTAATGGTACAAACAGTTATTGCACTTTGTTTATTTATAGGTGGTCAATTAATTGAACATCGTATTCAACCCGATATCTCTACATGTTTGAAGATGAAACGTGAAGCGACACGGAACATGGAAATGAATAATAAAAGATTGATGTGCGGGGAAGTAGAGGCTACTGTTGAAAAAAATATAGATGGTAGTATAAGTATAGACAAGATTATAAAACCAAAATAATGAACCTTTCCAGAAATTTTACTCTTCAAGAGTTAACAAAATCTGATACGGCAATCAGATTAAATATTCATAATGAACCTAATGGTGATCAAATAGATAAGTTAAAACAACTGTGTGAAAATGTACTCCAACCCGTCCGAGACCAATTCGGTAGGGTCAAGGTAACTAGCGGATATAGATCACCTGAATTGTGTCGTGCAATAGGAAGCTCAGAAAATTCACAGCATGCCAAAGCTGAAGCCGCAGATTTCGAAGTGTTAGGTGTAGATAATGCGGAAGTTGCAGATTGGATACATAAATATTTAGAGACCGATCAATTGATTTTAGAATTCTATACGCCAGGAGAGCCTAATAGTGGCTGGATTCATGCAAGTTGGATACCCTATCAACCAAGACGACAGTTTATGCATGCTTATAGAGAAGATAAGAAAGTTAAATACAAACCCATAATAGGAAAGGCAGTAGATTTAGTATGAAAAAAATAAAATTATTTGATAAAATAGATACCGTTCAAGGGCATTGTGAATACTGCCAGGAAGAATCTATTATGGTTGCAATTGTTAATGAATTTTACAGATGCACGAATTGTGGTGAAGACACTAAACAACATGTAAATGGCAGAATTCGATATATGCAATTGACAGATTCTGATATAGATTATATCAAGAAGAATGGCAAAACAGAAGTTTACTAATTACGTACCCAGACCAAAACCACCGAAGCGTCCAAGACAACACAAGAAAAATTTAAATAAGGCAGAAAAAAGACAGAAGAAATCATACAATCGACAAGGTCGATCGTGAAATTTATATTAGCTTTTTCTATATGCTCTGCCATTACAGGGTATTGTAATAATACAATGACTTTACCTACAGAATTTAATTCATGGTCAGAATGTGTTGGTGCAGGAGGTAAATTAATACAGAGTTTTTCAGTTGAAATGAAAGAAACTATTGAAGATAGAAAGTTATACATGAATTATTTTTGTAATGAAATTTTCAAAGAAGACGCTTGACATATTATTTTATTATCCTATATTCATAACTTAACGAATGAAAGGAAATAGTATGACTGATTATACTAAATATAAAAACATAACTGTTGATGATAGCACTTATGTAACCGTGACTAAACTTCAGGACCATATGGTTCCCGATATGAAAATATCTAGAAGTGAAGTGATAAGACAATTAGTAAAAGAGAAAGCGAGAAAATTAAATGGTAGACTTAAATCTAGCAGATAAAAATATAAAAGTTCTTTACGAGGAACGTAGAGATCCGAATCAAGAACTTTGGAAGAATGTTTTAAAACAAGCATTTGAAGATGCGTTCCTACCTCGTAAGGTTCATTTAGCGGACTACGAGAAGCAAGAGGCTAGGAACTTTGTAACGATCCGTTCATCAAACTTTGATAAGGTTTGTGAAATGGCGGGACTAAGTCCAGATTATGTTTGGGATAAATTAAATAAATTTAGAAAGGAAAAAGTAAATGAGTTTGGTATGGCCCAATAAGAAAAAGATTATATCTTTTTTATTAGATACAAACTTCGATGAATCACCGGCAAGAGTTGCGCATAAAGCAGCAACATTATTTGAAGTGGTGTTTGAATCAGAAGACTCTTTAAAAAAATTAAAACAAGAACTTAAGAAAGGAGAAGGCAATGTTTGGGAAGATTATATGCGAAGAGTGCAAGGGTAATGGTTATAGAATGATCTGGAAAGATACAGATGAAAAAGAAAAAATTGCAATTGATTGCAATGCTTGTAACAATCAAGGTGAAATAGCTATTGGTCCAGAGGATCTAGATTTAGATATTACACCAGAAAGGACACAATGATAGACGAGCCTAGATTTAAAAATATACAAAAAGAAAGAGATTTACTTTCTGTTGAGCATATTAAAAAACTAGAAGAAGAAATAGATATGTTAAGGAAACAAAAAATATATCTACAATCACAACTAAGGAAAAAACATGATAAAGAAAATCAAGAATCTAAGTAGAATAGTTTTTGGTCTATTTTATCTTGCTATGGTTATTGTAGCTCTAGCTTCTATATTAGGAGCACTACAATGATAGATTGGATATTAGGTAAAATAGAACATTACTCATCTATAATTAATGTCTGGGCCTGGCAGAAGCGATGGGGGAATCGAGATACTGGTACAGGCTATCAAGACAATTGGTTGAAAGGATATAAAAGATGGAAACAAAACAGGAAATAAAAAAAGAACAATACGAAGATATTTACGATTGTATTGTATCGGACCAAGTACCACCAGATCAAACGGCAGAGTATTTAGAGGACATGGGTTTTTATAAATACTACATTAAAAGAAGATCTTTAGGTGGACTATGGAAGAAGAAAAATGCCTTATAAAGATCCAAAAGATCCTAGAAAAAAATTAACGACTCTTCGTTATGATAACTCGGAAAAAGGTTTTGTAACGAATAGGATAAGCAGCATATTTAAACCGAGTCGAATAAAAAATAGAGGCAACATACCGAAACTTACTAAAGAGGAAATGTGGGGCGAATTATTTTTACATGTTCAACATATGAAAGAATTATTTCCTGATACAAATGGTCGAATTTGTTATTATTGTTTTGAGCCTTGGACTTATATTGTCCATCGTAATGATGGTAAAGATAGAGAGAATTCAAATTTTTCAATTGATCGATTGGATAACGATAGAACTTATGAAAAAGGAAATATTGTATTTTGTTGTCATAAATGTAATGATGCAAAACACAGTATAACTTTTAAATTAATTGATCGAATACAAGAAATAAGAAAGGAACGTGATGGCTCCTAAATGTTTTCATTGTGAAGAAGATGTAATCTGGCAAAACGATTATGATACGGAAGACGTTGGCCAGGAAGATTCAGAATTTTTAATTATATCAATGTATCAATGTCCGCAATGCGATGCTTGGTATGAAGTGTATCATGGTAAGAAAGAAGAGGATATGGGAATATGGAATTAGTTTGGGCAATTGTAATTTGTACAATTTTTATATTATTAGTTAATTGAAAGGTAGTTTAGAATGGTTCTAAAGTGGAATAAACAGTTTGAATATCCAAAGTCAGTTAGAGAACTGATTAACGATAAAAGACATTATGCTATTGGTAACGAAAAATTACCAAGTGTTACAACAATATTATCTGCAACACAGTCGGAAGAAAAACAAGAGTCTTTAAAGAGATGGAAAGCTAAAGTTGGCGAGAATGAGGCAGAACGTGTCAAAAATACGGCAGGTGCAAGAGGTACTAAAATGCACTCAATTTTAGAGGGTTATATCGAGGGAGAAAACGTCTTAGATCTCACTGAGACGGGCGGAGAGGCCCATAGAATGGCTAATACGATCATCGACCAGGGTTTTAAGGATTTGGATGAAATATGGGGCTCTGAGGCGACTTTAGCCTATCCTGGATTGTATGCAGGAGCAACGGATCTAGTTGGGATTTATCAGGGGCGAGATAGTATAATAGACTTTAAACAATCAAACAAGCCGAAAAAGGTAGAATGGATTGAGGATTACAAGCTTCAAGGCGCAGCTTATGCAACGGCGCATGATTATATGTTTAAAACGGAAATTGAACAGATAGTTATCTTGATGTGTACACCGGATTGTTTCTTTCAACGGTTTATAATCAATGGAAAGGAATTCCGGGAATATAAATGGAAATGGTTAGAAAGGGTGAATAGATACTATGAGCAAAGACATGATAGTTAAACAACTTACACGGGAATGTGATGACCTAGCTGCGCGATTCTGGCAGCGAGAGGCGAGCGGCAGGGGGCCAGCTTATTTAGAATGGTTACAAAAAGTGAAGCAAACCGCTGATATTATTGAGAAAAATCGACCTAAAATCCTCTACTTTTTTGGAAATGAGCTAGAATCCGCTAATACCAGTGTTTCTAGACGATTTGCCAAAAAAAAAGTAGAAGAAAGTAGAAGAAAGTAGAACCGTAAGTCCTTGATATATAAGGAGAAAATATACTTTTCTACTTTTCTACTTTTATTTTTCCAAAATAAAAAGGTAATTATATTAAAAGATATTTTAGGTCTTATTAAGTGAAGTTGAAAGTGATAGAAACCAGGTATGATAAAAAAGAAATCTAAATATAGATCAGTTGTTATTAACAAGAAAAGGTATTATTTCTGCAAAATAGTATGGTTAGATATCTTAGGTGATAGCGGGCATGCTGATATAGAAGAATTTAATCAAATGAAACCGGCTGAAATGATTACTCATGCGTATGTATATTATAATGATTCTAAAGTAGTAAAAACATTTGCTAGTTATGACGCTCACTTTGAATCTTTTAGTGATCGTAATGTATTTCCGAAAGGTTGTATTAAAAAAATTGAAAAAGTTAATCTATGATTCTATTTGCTTCTCTTTACCTAATTCTTTTACTTTTTCTTTTATCTCTTCGACTTCCACACCCTCTAGAATCGGAGAGTACTCATCGATTATTTGTTTCATTCTCAGTTCTAGCTCTTCTGCTGATAGGTCTTCTAACTTACCAGTTCTTATAATTTTTTGTTCAACATATAATCCGGCAGCTTTACCTCTTGCAACTTCTGCGTTGATTGCAGCTGACCATGCACCTTTTTTTCTAGACTCTTCTCTCAACTTTGCAAGTTCAGATATATGTCTTTCATAAGTGACATCATATTTCTTTTGATACTCTTCTCTCAACTGTCCTATGTACTGGACCACAAGAGGATGTTTTTTTGGATTAGTTAATTCTGCTGCTGTAGATGTTGCTCTATCTTTTGCGTAACCGGCATCAATAGCACACTCATATTTAGTCTTACGACCTTCATTGGTTACAAGTTCATATGCAAACTTACGTTGCATTTCTGTCAATTCTTTGTGTCTACCCATTATAATTTTTCTTTGAGTGAATCTAAATACTCCTGGTCGTCCGGATCTAGCTCTTCCTTTTTGTTACCAAATATTTCTTCCCAACGTTTTGAATAAGTATTATTTGTTGGTCTAGATTTACCGTCCCACTGTCTACCTTTTTCTTTTTGCATGTGTTGACTAATAGCGTAGTTTTGAGTATAAGTCAATTGTCGACAACTTAACTGGTTAGTGTTGACTATAAACATTGAATTGCGGGTGGGAAAGCGAGAGTGAAACCACCCGTGTAAAAATATGATTAGTGGAAAGTTATTTAGACAGATATTAGATAAATTTTTAGTTTCACCTGTAGTACAAAATGCTAGAGTTCAAGTGTGTCTACCTGATGGATCTTTTTTTGACATCAAAGAAGTAAAACTTCTTGAAAATAAATTAATTGGTGTTAGAGAAAGTCATAGACTTGTAATCACAATTGAGCCGGAAACATACAGGATGGGTAAAGTTTTGAAGAAGGTCTAACAACGTTGAAACCCGAAACAAAACTTTGGCATGATATTAGAAAAAATTTTAAAAATATTACATTCACACGGCTTGAAAACCTTAGCGCTTTTGGTACTCCCGATCTATTGGGGTATAATACTAATTGCAACTTTTTCACTCTTGAATTAAAAGTTGTAAAGGGTAGGAAAATACGATTTTCACCCCACCAAATTAGCTTCCATATCAGGCATCCACTAAATACTTTTATCCTAGTTAAGAAGCTCGCTCCTAGAGACAAAAAACTTGATGAGATCTTTCTTTACGAAGGTAAAGATATCTTAGAGCTCGCTGCTTGCGGCTTGTCGCTTGCTGCTTGCTGCTCGGGGCTTGAGGCTTGTCGCTTGCGGCTTGAATCTTTAGACGCTTGAGGCTTGCTGCTTCGGAGATCCTCCGAAGAACCTTCGGAGCTTGCTGCTTCTTCTATATCACAATGTGGGACCGTTTCATCGATAGCTTGTTGCTTGCTGCTTGAGGCTTGCTTCTCTTCTCTCTTCTTCCTGAGCTCTTCATAATACTTTGGATGTTTGAATACGTGACTCATTAGTGTTTCCAATAAGTCACGTTTTTAACAGAAGGGTCCCAGCATGCCCGGCAGTCCTTACATTCATTGTCTTGATCAGGAGCAACACACGCAACAGACGTCGCGCCAAACCATGGCTGGTCTTTAGTCATCACCGTTGATACATTAGGCCAGCTTTTGGCTGGTGCCTGATCTACCATTGGCATGCTAAATCTTAAAACTAAATTATCCGGTTTATCTTTTAGATATTTTTTTGTCCAAGCTTCTCGCGTTGGTAACCAGTGACTGGTCTCAGGCGTGAGTCTTGCAACTTCGAAGATCTTCATCAGGTGAGCTTCGTCCTGGACGTCGCCGGAATCGTGCCATCTAAAATATTTTGATTTTTTAGAATTGATAAGCGCTGCCATAGCGTTGACCCATTGCGGGTGACGTATTGCTTCCAGTCTTCTGTATTGAGCGGCCTGAACCACAGCAAAAACATAACAACCTTTATTTGCATAGCAGCCCTGGCAGGTGCTTCCTTCTACGTCTACAAGTTTTGATCCAGTCTTGCATTCTGCAGCTGGTAAACCATACGCCCATCCGGGCATCTTAGAAGGCTTGCTTAGGCCTCCTACTATTTTTAAAGCTTCTTTTGTTTTCATAATTATACCTTTCTGTTGAATCTATTCTTAACACGTGTACCAGGTTTATGCAAGTTTTTTTGAATCAAAGCTTGCGGCTTGCCGCTTGTAGCTTGCTGCTTGTCGCTCAACTCTCTAAAAAATTTCTTACAGCTCCGGAGATATGCATCCGGCAGCTGGTTATGCGGCCGGATGAAATAGTGTGTTAGATCGTTGTGTTTAATTCTCACGCCACCTCCTTGGTAGATCCAGCAGGTGAAGCATCCGTAACAGATACTGAAGAGTCAGTCTCGATCCAGACTCTGGCACCGCAGCTCAAGGGCTTGTCAGGGCTGTAAACTATTTTGCAGGGACCATTAACTTCTACGCTATGACCATAGTTATTTGATTTATAAGTTTTAACCGTGATCACCGGTTCGTTGTAACCATTAGATTTATTTCTTCTAATGATGTGTTGGTTTATGTGTATATATTTTTTCATACTTTCTCCTTCTGTTTGTGCTCAGGTCCGTGCGGTGCTGCGCGCTACGCACGACTTATGCACCAGTCTTCGGGCCTCATCTAGTTTCAGTTGCCTCCCGTCCTGAGCTGCATTTGCAATAAATGCCATACTCCCTTTATATAGGATCATCCTATATAGTCAATATCTTTCTTCAAGTTATCCACAGCTTGAAGCTTGAGGCTTGAAGCCTCTCTCTTTCTCCAGTTTAGAATGATACTTAGAATCATTCTAAACTGGCTTGTTGCTTGTGGCTGGCGGTAGGTCTCACCCGCCATTATTCCTAACGCTGCCGCGCATCGCATCCAAGACCAATGGGCCACAATTCATTTGCTCAGGATCCGGGAGAGCTGCAGTCTCCGGACCCTGGCCTAAGAATGTTCTCTTAGCAAACACCTCCAGAGGAGCGAGTATAAGAGTGTACTTAGTCATAATAATTAGTAGGACGCCAAGTACCCTATGTCAATTCACACATCACTTGTCTTTATAGATCCAGGCCCCGGGCAAGGATCTAAGGGCTCGTCCAACAAATTACTATCAGTAGGTGCGCCGGGAGAGGTCAACGCAGTCGCGTTACAGTTGACATTCGGGGTACCCTTATGCACTCATCCTGGTATAGTGTTTAAACTCACCGCTATCCCTACTGATACCAGATCCAATCACCATGCTAACGTTTTTAAAAATTTGCATTTAGCAATTGGATCAGGCATCAGTCCCTCTCATAACTCGATACGTTTCCGTTCAGTCAGCAAGGGACTAATGATCGTTTTTACCCTAACGATCAAAGGGCGACTTGGGGGGATGATTATGATACTGCCCCAAGTCTAAATTATCTATCTTTACATAACCAAATAAATAATCTAAATCCTATATAATCCTATTGACAAAGAATGTCAATAGTATAAATTAAAAAAATAAAAATAAATTAACAGAAAGGTTATTATGTCAAAGTTAAGATTAAATACTGAACTACGAAACAAGTTGTTTGGTAAAATAAAAGATGTGTTTGAGAATGAGAACACGCAAGAGAAAGAGGCTTATCTTCAAGCAAGAGAAAATGTTGATACAGAATATAAATCAGCATTTGAACTTGCAACAGAAATTGTTGAGAGGTCTTATCCACCAGAAGATGTTAAAGTGTTAAGACATTTTAAAAATAAATATGGTAGTCCATGTGATGTTGTTGCCAAAGATAAATGTTTTTATTTTGCTCACACAGAAAATGTTGATGAGGATAATAAAGAAACAGAAACTAAATCGCATTTTGATTTTGGTTTGTTTGGTAATCTAAATGGTAGTGAATACTCTAATGATGAGGGTAGAAAATTTGCTTATGCTTATTATAGAGATGAGTTAAAAGCAAATGGATTAAATGCTGATATCCTTGCACAACAAGAGGGCAAACAAGACAATCCTCATAAGACTAAACATCAAGACGCAAATGATAAGTTTCTAGGTCATTCATCAAGTTATCATTCATCTGATAATATTGGAATGAGTAAAACTTTTAATGACCAATACTTACTTGATGTAATTGGAACTTCATATTGTAGAAGTAGAACTATCGCTTGTACTAAAGATGAGTATGAGAGATTAGAACAATGGCGAGTTGCTAAAGGTAATCTAGTAGTAGCCCACCA